>Ga0308389_1000752_pt1 | contig 23569 bp, 24 predicted proteins | sample Hotspr2Sample148_FD_202362 | JGI IMG/M metagenome (GOLD analysis project Ga0308389, IMG submission 202362) | Hot spring phototrophic mat microbial communities from Mushroom Spring, Yellowstone National Park, Wyoming, United States - 20040719_148 ... | reverse complement strand
CCTACAGCCCCGACTTCAACCCCATCGAGAACGCCTTCGCCAAGCTCAAGGCCCTGCAGCGAAAGGCTGCCGAGCGAACCATCGGCGGCCTCTGGGACGACATCGGGCGCATCCTCGACCTCTTCCATCCAGCCGAGTGCGCAAACTACTTCACCGCCGCAGGCTATCATGCAACCTGATCCGATTCCGCTCTGAACACGGCAGCGCAGCCGGAAAGCGCGGCAACACCCGGGCACCTCCGGATCACGTTACAGAACCAAAATGGTGCCCGGACAAGACGGTCGGCCCCCGGCGGCGGCGCTCAACGCAGATAGACCGCCTCGAAGGTCGCGAGCGTACGCCCGTCCTCCGCAAGCAGGGCGAGAGCGGTGCCGGAAAGCCGGAACGAGGCGGTCTCGCCAAGGGCAGCAATCAAGGCACGCTCGCGCGCCTCGAGCCCGACAGGGCAGGCCATCGTGGTCGAGGGGCCCGGGCGGAAGCGGAGCACCGTGCCGGCTGTCTCGAAACCGCCCAGCAGATGGTTGCAGCCGGCGGTGGCGGCGAAGCGCGGCGCGTCGAGCCGAAGCAGGAGGTAGGGCTCGCGTCGCCCCTCTTCCGGGTTGATGCTCTCCCCGGCAAGGCTGACGAGCCGCCAGTAGGTGTTGCGCAGGCTCGCCTGGGCTCGGGTGCGCTCGCAGGTCTCGCCCGGGCTGAGCGACAGGAAGCGTTCGACCACCACCGTCGGAGGTGTGCCCTCTCCCTCCATGCGCGGCCGGTCGGCGATCCTCGCCTCGATGCGCGCCATCAGTGCCGTGGGCAGAGCGCCCGCCTGCGGCTCCGGCCGTGCCTCGAGATAGGCGCGCTGCAGCGCGAGGAAGTCGCCCTCCATCGCAACCGGCCAGGAACGGCCGGAGGCGCAGTCGGTGAACCGTGCCGCATCGGCGAAATAGAGGAACATTCCGGGCAGCGCGAGCCGCGGCTCAAAGGGGTTGAAGTCGTGCTGACGCGTGAGCGTGTAGGGAAGGGGGCCCTCGATCGGCCTGCCTTCACGGTCGAGGAGGCGCAAGGAGCCGTTGCCGAGGATTTCGAACCGGGTCTCGGCGCCTTCGAGGACAAGCGCACGCCGATCCGGCTCCACATGCCACCGGCCGAGCCGATCCTCGGTGTGGCCGGAGCCGAGCCAGGTGCGTCGAAGCTGGAACACTTGGTCGGGCCAGAGGTCGAGCACGTGGCGTATCCCCGGTCCGCTCGCTGCCGGCAGGTCACCTGCGAAGGTTCCGGGCAGAACCAGCCCGTGCGCGCCCAGGCGCGGTTCCGCTTGGGCAGCGGTGGCAGCCGCAAGCGCAAGCGCGAGCGTGACCAGGGCAGCGATCGCGAGACGATGCATGGATGACCCTCCGGTTCAAGACGTAGCAGGAGCGTATGGCAAGGCGCCATCGCGGCCGCACCGCACCCCTCGCCAAGCGTTTCTCTCTGTCGCATCGTCCGACGAACCGTGGGAGAGTCGCGCAACGTCGCTCAGAGGAGATCCTCCGCATGCCGAATGCCGTTCTCGAGGCCGTCGCCGCCTGGGCAGACGAGCTCACCGCGATCCGACGCGACATCCACGCTATCCCGAGCTCGGCAAGGAGGAGCACCGGACCGCGGCGCTGGTGGCGGCGAAGCTCCGCGAGTGGGGGGTTGATGTCACCGAGGGTGTGGGCAGGCTCGGCGTCGTCGGCACCATCACGGGCACGCACCCTGGCCAGCGGGCCATCGGTCTGCGCGCCGACATGGACGCGCTGCAGATCGAGGAAGCGACCGGCCTCCCGTGGGCCTCCACGCGGCCCGGGGTGATGCATGCCTGCGGCCATGACGGGCACACGACGATGCTGCTCGGCGCTGCCCGCTGGCTCAGCCAGAACCGTGACTTCGCGGGCACGGTGCACCTGATCTTCCAGCCGGCCGAGGAGGGGCGCGGCGGCGCGCGGGCGATGCTCGAGGACGGGCTGTTCACCCGCTTCCCCTGCGATGCCGTCTATGGCCTGCACAACAAGCCGACCATTCCGGCCGGCACCTTCGCCACCCGCAAGGGACCCGCGCTTGCCGCCGCCGACCGCTTCACCGTCACCTTCCGCGGCACCGGCGGGCATGGCGGATCCACACCGCATCTTGCGACCGACGTCACGATCGTGCAGGCGCATTTCGTGCTCGCGCTGCAGACGATCATCGGGCGGAACGTTCCGGCACTCGAGGCGGCCGTGCTCTCGGTCGGCTCGATCCATGGCGGCTCGCCCGTCTCCCCGAACGTGATGCCGGCGGAGCTCGTCGTTACCGGCACCGCGCGGAGCTACAGCCCGCGCGTGCGCGACCTGCTCGAGCGCCGGATCAGGGAGCTCGCGCAGGGGCTTGCCGTCGCCCATGGCTGCACGGCAGAGGTCGAGTACCGCCGCGGCGTCCCGGCCACGGTCAACCACGACGAGCAGACCGAAGTCGCGATGTCGGTCGCCGCACGCCTTGTCGGGGAGGAGAGACTCGACCGGGCGATGACACCGGTGACGGGGGCGGAGGACTTCGCCCTGCTGCTCGAGGCACGCCCAGGTAACTTCATGTTCATCGGCGCCGGTGCCGGGCCCGACGGCACCTCGCCCAACCTCCACACCCCGCACTTCGACTTCAACGACGCGATCATCCCGCTCGGTGTCGCCTACTCGGTCGGGCTCGTGGAGCAGGAACTGGGGCTCGAGCAGAAGTAGCCACCGCTCACGCTCGTCTCAAAATGCGAGAAAGCGGACAAATGGGGGTGCCGCGCGTCGCGCGGGTGGTCTAGCATTGCGCCAAGGGTGGGGCGGCGGGATGGCCGGCACATGGCCGTCGGGGGCGCGGCGCCTCGGAAAGGTCCTGACGGGAGACGACGATGACGGAAGACGATCTTCGCGAACTAATCGGCCGTGTGCGGCGCGGCAGCCTGTCGCGGCGCGGGTTCGTTCGGCGCATGGCGGCGGTCGGCCTCACCGCGCCGATGGCGACACAGCTGCTTGCGATCGCGGGCGCCGCGCCGGCCGAAGCGCAGAGCGTTCCCGCCTATCGGCCGACACGGCGCGGCGGCGGCGCGCTCAAGATCCTCTACTGGCAGGCCTCGACCCTTCTCAACCCGCACTTCGCCGTCGGCACCACAAACCAGGATGCGAGCCGCGTGTTCTATGAGCCGCTCGCCGGCTGGGCGGCAGACGGCACGCTGCACCCGATCCTCGCCGCCGAGATCCCCTCGGTGGAGCGCGGCACGCTCGCTGCGGACGGCCGCAGCGTCACCTGGAAGCTGAAGCGGGGCGTAAAGTGGCACGACGGCCAGGACTTCTCGGCCGATGATGTGGTGTTCACCTGGGAGTATGCACGCAATCCGGCGGTCGCCAGTACCTCGGCCGGGTCATATCGGGACGTCAACGTTACCAAGGTGGACGACTACACGGTCCGAGTCGAGTTCCCGCGCCCCACACCGTTCTGGGCGGATGCCTTCGTCGCTTCGGTCGGCATGATCATCCCGCGCCACCTGTTCAAGGACTATGCGGGAGCCAACTCGCGCGACGCGCCCACCAATCTCCGCCCGGTCGGCACCGGCCCCTACAAGTTCGTCTCCTTCGCGCCGGGGGATGTGCTGCGCGGCGAAGCCAACCTCAACTATCACCTGCCGAACCGGCCGTTCTTCGACACGGTCGAGATCAAGGGCGGTGGCGATGCCGTCTCCGCCGCCCGCGCCGTGCTGCAGACCGCCGACTACGACTATGCCTGGAACCTGCAGGTCGAGGACGAGATCCTCAAGCGCCTCGAGGCGGCCGGCCGCGGGCGGGTGAACATCATCGCGGGCGGTGCGGTCGAGTTCGTGCAGCTGAACGCAACCGACCCGAACCGCGAAGTGGATGGCGAACGGTCGCACATCAGCACCGAACATCCCGCCTTCCGCGACCCCGCCGTGCGTCGGGCGATGGCGCTCTTGCTCGACCGCAAGGCGATCGAGGAATTCATCTACGGCCGCACCGGTCCCGCCACCGGCAACTTCCTCAACAATCCGCCGCGCTTCCGCTCGCCCAACACGAAGATGGAGTTCTCGATTGAGCAGGCGAACAAGGTGCTCGACGAGGCCGGCTGGGTGCGCGGCCGCGACGGCATCCGCGAGAAGGGCGGTGTGCGGCTCCGCTTCGTCTATCAGACCTCGGTGAACGCGCCGCGCCAGCGCACGCAGCAGATCTACCAGCAGGCGGCGCGACGCGCCGGCATCGAGCTTGAGCTCAAGGCGGTGACGGCGTCTGTGTTCTTCTCCTCTGACGTCGCCAACCCCGACACTTTCGGCAAGTTCTACGCCGACATGCAGATGTACACGACGACGATGCCGCAGGCCGACCCGCAGCGGTTCATGAACCAGTTCGTGTCGTGGGAGGTGTCGCAGAAGGCCAATTCGTGGCAGGGGCGGAACATCGTCCGCTGGCGCAACGCCGACTACGACGCCGCCTTCCGCGCCGCCGAGGCCGAGCTCGACCCGGTCAAGCGCGCGGCCCTCTTCATCCGCATGAACGACCTGATCGTCGGCTCCAACCACGTCATCCCGGTGGTGCAGCGGCCGACGGTCAGCGGCAACCTCAACAACCTCCGTCCGGTCCTCAGCGGCTGGGATCTGACCATGTGGCTGCTGTCCGACTGGTATCGCGAGACCTGATCGGGACCTGGCCCGGCCCTGCCGTGGCGACACGGCCGGGGCCGGGCGACCCCGCCGACCTGCATCGTTCCGCGTGACGCAATACCTGATCCGCAGGCTTCTGATCGCGATCCCGAGCCTGTTCGGGATCAGCGTGATCCTGTTCATGCTGCTCGCGCTCGCGCCGGGCGACCCGTTCGAGGAGCTCGCCACCAACCCTGCCGTGCCGCCGGAGGTGCGGATGCAGCTCCGCGCGAGCCTCGGCCTCGACGACCCGATCCACGAGCGTTACATCGCCTGGCTCACCGCCATGCTGCGCGGCGAGTGGGGGTTCTCCTTCGTCAGCCGGATCGATGTCGACCAGCTGATCCTCCAGCGCCTGCCGACGACGATCCTCGTCATCGGCTCCTCGCAGGTGGTCGCTCTCCTGATCGCGCTCCCCGTCGGCGTGCTTGCCGCGACCCGCCCCTACTCGCTGTTCGACAAGGTGGCGAACACGCTTGCCTTCGTCGGGTTCTCGCTGCCGACTTTCTTCACCGGGCTGTTGCTGATCCTTCTGTTCTCGATCTATCTCGACTGGCTTCCGTTCGTGTACCGAAGCCAGATTGATGCGACTGGCTGGCGCTGGCTGTGGGAGCACATTCGCCAGGCGATCATGCCGGTGATGGTGCTCGGCCTCGCCCAAGGCGCGGCGTGGACGCGCTTCGTCCGCTCCGCCGTGCTCGACGTGATCCGTCTCGATTATGTCACCACCGCCCGGGCGAAGGGCCTGCCCGAGCAGCGCGTGATCACGCGCCACGTCGTCCGCACCGCGCTGATCCCTGTGGTCACGCTCGTCGCGCTGCAGATGCCGGCGGTCTTCGGCGGCGCGATCGTGACGGAGCAGATCTTCCGCGTGCCGGGCATCGGCTCGCTCCTGATCAGCGCGATCCTCGCCAACGACACGCCGGTGATCATGGCGGTGACCTTCGTGTTCTCCTGCCTCGTCATCTTCTTCAACCTGCTCGCCGACGTCATCTATGGCTGGCTCGACCCTCGCATCAGCTACAGCTGATCAGCCCGCCCCGGCGGTGGCGCAGCGCCCGCCCGTCTCGCTGTGGGGCGAGGCGTGGCGTCGCTTCCGCAAGCACAGGCTCGCGGTGGTGAGCGCGGTTCTGCTCTCGATTATCATCCTCGCCGTGCTTGCGGGCCCGCTGGTCTGGACCGTGCCGATCGACGAGATCGACTTCCGCGCGCGGCTGCAGGGGCCCTCCTGGGAGCATCCGTTCGGCACCGACGACTTGGGGCGCGACCTGCTCGCGCGCATGCTCTATGGCGGTCGCATCTCCCTTGCCGTCGGCTTCGCGGCGATGCTTGTCGCAGTGGTGGTCGGCGTGCTTGTCGGGTCGGTCGCCGGGATGTCGCGCGGCAGCGTCGATGCCGTGCTGATGTGGGTGACGGACCTGTTCCTCTCGCTGCCGTCGCTGCCGCTCCTGCTGCTTGTGATCTACCTGTTCCGGGAACCGCTCCGGCACGCGGTCGGGCCGGAGCTCGGGATCTTCATCCTGATCGTCGCGGTGATCGGCGGCTTCAACTGGATGCAGGTGGCGCGGCTCGTGCGCGCCCAGTTCTTCTCCTTGCGCGAGAAGGAGTTCGTCGAGGCTGCGCGTGCCCTCGGCGCCTCCACGCCGCGACTCGTGTGGCGCCACATCCTGCCGAACGCTCTCGGGCCGGTGATCGTCGCCGCCACGATCGACGTCGCCGCCGCGATCATCGCCGAGAGCACGCTTTCCTTCCTCGGTCTCGGCTTCCCCCCAGACATCCCGACCTGGGGGCGACTTCTGTTCGACGCAAAGGACAATCTCGACTTCGCGCCGCACTGGGCTCTGTTCCCGGGCGGGGCCATCTTCCTCACCGTGCTCACCATCAACTTCGTCGGTGACGGGTTGCGCGACGCGCTCGACCCGCGGAGGGTGGTTTGAGCTCTGCCGCGGCCTTGGCCGCGACCGCGCCGCGCCAGGGGCTTGCGCCGCGGCTGCTCGAGATCGACGGGCTCAAAGTTCATTTCAGGACCGATGATGGCTGGGTTCGGGCGGTCGATGGCGTCTCGATCGGCATCGACCGGGGCGAGACGGTATGTGTGGTCGGCGAATCCGGCTGCGGCAAGACTGTCACGGCGATGACGGTCCTGAAGCTGATCGCCATGCCGCCCGGAAGGATCGTCGGGGGATCGATCCTCTGGCAGGGGCGCGACCTCGTGCCGCTCGCCCCTGCCGAGATGCAGAGCATACGCTCGAAGGAGATCGGCATCGTCTTCCAGGAGCCGATGACGTCGCTCAACCCGGTCTATACCGTCGGCGAACAGATCGCAGAGACGCTTCGGCAGCACGAGGGGCTCGGGCGTCGCGCCGCGCTCGACCGTGCGGCCGAGATGTTGCGCCTTGTGAAGATTCCGAATCCGCAGCGTCGTGTGCACGACTATCCGCACCAGTTCTCTGGCGGCATGCGCCAGAGGGTGATGATCGCGATGGCGCTCGCCTGCGGCCCGAAGCTTCTCATCGCCGACGAACCCACCACCGCCCTCGACGTCACCATCCAGGCGCAGATCCTCGATCTGATGGCGGAGATGAAGGAGCGCCTCAGCATGGCGGTGATGCTCATCACCCATGCCATGGGCGTGGTGGCGGAGACAGCGCAGCGCGTCGTCGTGATGTATGCCGGGAAGGTGGTGGAGGAGGCCCCCGTGGGCGCCCTGTTCGCGAACCCGAGGCACCCCTACACGCAGGGGCTGATCCGCTCGATCCCCCGCATCGACAGGGCCGCGACGCACAAGGTGAGGCTCGAGGCGATCCCCGGCACCGTGCCGAGCCTGCTCAACCCGCCCCCCGGCTGTCGCTTCGCCGCGCGCTGCCGGCATGCGACCGAGGCCTGCCGCGAGGCCGAGCCGCCGCTGCGTGAGCTCGCCCCGGGGCATTTCGTGGCATGCATCCACGCATGACCGAGGCGGGACGCACAGCCATGGCCGGGCCGCTGCTCGAGGTGAAGGATCTCGTGAAGCGCTTTCCCGTGAAGGGGGGGATCCTCCGCCGCACGGTGGACGAGGTTCATGCCGTCTCGGGCGTGAGCTTCAGCCTTGGCGCCGGGGAGACGCTCGGGCTCGTCGGCGAATCCGGCTGCGGCAAGTCGACGACGGGGCGGCTGATCCTGCGGCTGATCGAGCCGACATCGGGTGAGATCTGGTTCCAGGGGCGGAACATCACTGCTCTCGAGAGCACCGCGCTCGCGCCATTGCGGCGCGACATGCAGATCATCTTCCAAGACCCGTATGCCTCGCTGAACCCGCGCATGACCGTCGGCGCGATCATCGGCGAGGCGCTCGTGATCCACAGGCTCGCCTCGACCCAGCGCGAGATCGAGGACAGGGTGGTGGAGCTGCTCGAGACGGTCGGGCTGAAGGCCGACCAGATGCGCCGCTTCCCGCATGAGTTCTCGGGCGGCCAGAGGCAGCGAATCGGCATCGCCCGCGCGCTTGCCGTCTCGCCCAAGCTGATCGTCTGCGACGAGCCGGTCTCGGCGCTTGACGTCTCGATCCAGGCGCAGGTCGTGAACCTGCTCGAGGACCTGCAGGAGAAGTTCGGCCTCAGCTACATCTTCATCGCGCACGACCTCTCCGTGGTCGAGCACATCTCCGACCGCGTGGCGGTGATGTATCTCGGCCGGATCGTCGAGAACGCCACCGCCAAGGACCTCTACACCACACCGCTCCACCCCTACACGGAAGCGCTGCTCTCGGCCGTGCCGATCCCTGACCCGACCGTGAAGCGAACGCGCATCCGGCTCGAGGGAGACGTTCCGAACCCGCTGCGCCCTCCTTCGGGCTGCCACTTCCACACGCGCTGTCCGATCGCGAAGGCGGACCCTTGCTCGACCACCGCACCGCCGCTGCGCGAGGCGCGGCCCGGCCACTGGGTGGCCTGCCACTTCCGGGGGTGAGCGCGCTTAGGCCACCTCGATGGCGAGATGGGCAAGGCAGTCGCCGCGCTCGCAGCGCGCCGGGTGCCGCTGGCATACCACGACGCCGTCGCGCTTGAAGAAGCACGGCGTGGGCGGCCGGGCCGGGTCGTCAACGTAATGGATCCGGCCGCAGAGATCGCCCCTGCGCACGCTGTCGCCGATCGCGGTCGCGGGCTCGAACACGCCCCCGTCCGGTGCGTAAACGAAACAATCCTGGTCGGGCACCTCGAACATCCGGGTCGGCCGCGGCTCGGGCGGGCCACCGGGCAGGATGCCCAGGAAGCGCAAGGTCCGGATCAGCCCCTCCTCGAGGAAGGCGAGCGCCGTTCGGTTGAGCGACCCGCCGCCGCCGAACTCTCCCCCGAGCGCAGGCACGCCGCGTCGCATCGCCGCGCCCGGTGAGTAGCGCGGGTCCGCCCCCTGACGCCAGTGAAGCGAGACGGGCGCGCCGAAGTTGCGCAACGCCGCAAGCCCGCGCGCATTCACCGCAGGGTCTGGCCCCTCATGCGTCGAGGCGAACGGCATGTAGGCGAGCGAGCCGCCTCCCGAGTGAAGGTCGTGGAATAGATCCGCACGGGGGAACAGGACGCTGTCGACATAGTGGGCGATCTGCTGCGTCACCGTGCCGTCGGGCGAGCCGGGGAAGGAGCGGTTGAGGTTGCCGCCGTCGATCGGCGAGACTCGGGTTCCCGCCATCACGGCGGGAAGGTTCAGCGCGGGCAGCATGATGACACGGCCGCGGATCGTTTCCGGCGAGAGCTCGCGGATCAGGTTGCACAGAGCGACTTGGCCCTCGTACTCGTCGCCATGGTTGCCGGCGGTGAAAAGAGCCGTCGGCCCCTCACCGTTGCGAACAACGGCGACGGGGATGTCGATCATCCCGTAGGCCGAGCGCGTCACGGAGTGGGGCAGGTGAAGCCAATCGACCTGCTTGCCATTGCGCTCGTAGTCAATGTCCGACCAGATCCTGGTTCTCTGCTCCATGGCACGCTTCCCCCTGGCTGGCCTCATCCTTCGACGTCCCGCCGGAGGCCGCAAGCCTTCCGTTGCGGGGCCGGCCGCGAGATGCTTTCATTGCGAAGAAAAACGGGAGGCCGAGGCACCGTGCGCCTGTTCGCTGCGACGCTCGCGACCGAGAGCAACACCTTCTCGCCGTTGCCCACAAGCCTCGCCGCCTTCAGGGAGGGGGTGTTCCTCCGCCCTGGCGAGCATCCCGACGATGCGCCGCGGATGTGCACCGCGCCGCTCTTTGTCGCGCGCCGCCGCGCCGGGAAGGACGGGTTCACGCTGGTCGAGGGGAGTTGCTTCGCAGCAAGTCCCGCCGGCACGACCAACCGCGCCGACTACGAGTTCATGCGCGACGAAATCCTCGGCCAGCTCAAGGCTGCCCTGCCCGTGGACGGCGTGCTCCTCGGCCTGCACGGGGCGATGGTGGCGCACGGCTATGACGACGTCGAGGGAGACATCCTCGAACGGGTGCGCGAAATCGTCGGGCCGAAGGTGGTCATCGGCGTCGAGCTCGACCCTCACTGCCACCTGACGAAGCGGCGGGTTCAGGCCGCCGACATCACGATCCTCTACAAGGAGTTCCCGCACACCGACGTCGCCGAACGCGCCGAGGAGGTGCTCGACCTCGTGCTCGCGACGCTGCGCGGCGAGCTCAATCCCGTCACCTCCGTCTACGACTGTCGCCAGATCGGCTCGTATCCGACGACGCAGCCCCTGATGCGCGCCTTCGTCGACAAGGTGAAGGCGATGGAGGGCAAGGACGGAATCCTCTCGATCTCGATCGGCCACTGTTTCCCCTACGCCGATGTCGAGGAACTGTCGGGGCGGATCCTCGTCATCACCGACAACGACAAGGCCAAGGCCGATGCGGTCGCGACCGCGCTCGGCGAGGAGTTCGTCTCGATGCGCGGCAAGACCGCTCCGCCCTACGAGACAGTCGAGGGCGGGATCCGCAGCGCGCTGAGCCACAACGGCGCGCCGGTGGTTGTGGCCGACCCGGCGGACAATGCCGGCGGCGGTGCGCCGAGCGACAACACCACCATCCTCCGCCACCTGATCGAGACGGGTGCGGAAAGTGCTGCGCTCGCGCCGATCTGGGACCCGGTCGCGGTCCGGCTCTGCTTCGACGCTGGGCTCGGCGCGCGCTTCCCGCTCCGTTTCGGCGGCAAGATCGCCCCCACCTCCGGCCAGCCGATCGATGCGACGGTGACGGTGACGAGGCTGGCCCGCGACGCCTGGCAGAGCTTCGGGCCGACCAAGGTGCCGGTCGGCGACTGTGCGGCGATCCGCGTGGGCGGACTCGAGGTCGTCCTGATCTCGAACCGGACGCAGGCGCTCGGGCTCGAGATCTTCCGCAATGTCGGCATCGAACCGACGGAGCGGAAGCTCCTGGTGGTGAAGTCCACCAACCACTTCATGGGGGCGTTCGGCCCGATCGCCGCGAAGGTGATCTACGTTGACAGCGACGGCCCGCTCTCGCGGGACTATCGCAGGCTTCCCTACACCAAGGTCGCGCGGCCGATCTGGCCGCTCGACGAGGTCACGCATCCGGGCCTCATTCTCTAGGCCCCGAGGCGCAACGGCAACAAGGAGAACCGATCGATGAAGACGACACGCAGGGCCTTGATGGGTGGCGCGGCGGCGGTGCTCGCGGCACCGGGCATCGTCCGATCGCAGCCGCGCCCGCCGGCGAACCGCACGCTTCGCGTCATCCTGCACGGCGACATCCCGACCTACGACCCGATCTGGACCACGGCCAACATGGCCGCGAACCACGGCGCGCTCGTCTATGACACGCTCTGGGGAATCGACGAGAAAGTGACGCCGCAGCCGCAGATGGTGGGCCGCTGGGGCTGGTCGGACGACAAGCTGACGCTGACAATGGAGCTCCGCGACGGGCTGAAATGGACCGACGGGACAGACGTGACTTCGCGTGACTGCGTCGCCTCGATCCGACGCTGGGCGGCGCGCGACGGCGCGGGCCAGCACATGATGCAGCGCGTGCGCGAGGTGACCACGGGGGATGCGCGCACCATCATCGTCAAGTTCCGCGAGCCCTACGGCATCGCGCTCGACGCCTTCGCCAAGACCTCGACGCCGTTCTGCTTCATGATGCGCGAGAAGGAAGCGCTGACCGACCCGATGCAGAAGATCGAGACGATCGTCGGCTCGGGCCCCTTCATCATGAACGAGCGCGAGACACGTGCCGGCACGCAGTATGTCTATGACCGCAATCCGAACTACGTCCCCCGCTCCGAGCCCGCCTCCTGGATCGCTGGCGGCAAGGTCGTTCATGTCGATCGCGTGATCATCCTCAACGTTCCTGATCCGCAGACGCAGATCGCCGCGCTGCAGGCAGGGGAGGTCGATTTCCTCGAGACCCCGTCGCTCGACAACATCCCCGAGCTCGAGGCCGACCGCAACATCAGGCTCGCGGAGCGCAACCCGCTTGGCGATGTCGGCTGGATCAGGCTGAACTTCCTCCACCCGCCTTTCAACAACGTCAAGGCGCGCCAAGCTGTGCTCTGGGCCGTGAACCAGGAGAACCACCTCAAGGCGACCTTCGTCGACCCGCGCTTCTATCGGAAATGTGGCGCCTACCTGACCTGCGGCACGCCGTTCGAGAACGACGCGAATACGGAATGGTTCACAAAGGGGCCTGACCTTGAGCGCGCCCGCCAGCTCCTGCGCGAGAGCGGCTATAGGGGCGAGCCGGTGATCCTGTTGCAGGCCACCAACATCCTCTACATGACGAATTCGGCGCAGATCCTTGCGCAGGAGCTTCGCGCCGTCGGCTTCAACATCCAGATGGTGCCGATGGACTGGTCGGGCGTGGTGCAGCGCCGGGCGGTGAAGGCGCCGCCCGACCAGGGCGGGTGGAACATCTTCCTCACCTCGGCCGACGGGCTCTCCTCCTCCAACCCGATCTGGGCGGCGGCACATGCCGCGACCGGGGAGCGTGGCTGGTTCGGCTGGCCGTCGGACGAGAAGCACGAACGCCTGCGCGACGCCTGGGTCGCCGCCCCGGACCTCGCGACGAGGCAGAAGATCGCGCGCGAGCTCCAGGCCAACGCCTGGGACTTCGTGCCGACGGTCTATTACGGCCAGTGGAAGCGGCCGATGGCGTTCCGGAGCAACACCTCCGGCTGGATCGCGACACCGGGCTGCGTGCCGTTCTGGAACGTCCGCAAGACCTGATGCGTCGCCCGAATCCGGGGCCCCTTCCCGCTAGGCGGCGGGAAGGGGCTATGGTAGCTGGAGCGCCGGCGGCGCGATGATCGCCTACATCATCCGCCGGCTTCTCGCGACCATACCGGTCATGGTGCTCGTTGCCGTGATCGTGTTCCTGCTCGTGCATCTCGCGCCCGGCGACCCCGCCAGCGTGATCGCCGGCGACAATGCGACCTCGGACCAGATCGCCGCGATCCGCGCAGCCCTCGGGCTCGACCAGCCGCTGTGGCGTCAGTTCCTCATCTGGGTGGGGCACATTCTCGAGGGCGATCTCGGCACCTCGCTGTTCTGGAACACGCCGGTCGCCGAGCTCATCCTCCAGCGCGCCGAGCCGACCATCTCTCTCGCCGCGACCACCCTTCTCCTCGCCGTTCTGATCGCGATCGCCCTCGGCGTGCTCGCGGCCTGGAAGGCCGGTTCGGGGCTCGATCGCACGGTCATGGCGGTGGCCGTCACCGGGTTCTCGGTGCCGGTCTTCGTGGTCGGTTATCTGCTCGTGTTCGTCTTCGCAATCGAGCTGCGCTGGCTCCCCGTCCAGGGCTACCGGCCGATCTCCGAAGGATTCTGGCCCTGGTTCGAGCGGCTGATCCTGCCGTCGGTCGCGCTTGGCCTCGCGTATGTCGCCCTGATCGCGCGCATCACCCGCACCGCGATGCTCGAGGTCCTCGCGGAGGACTACATCCGCACCGCCGAGGCGAAGGGTGTGGCGACCCGGCCGGTGCTGCTCAAGCACGCGCTCAAGAACGCCGCCGTGCCGATCGTGACCATCGTCGGCATCGGCGTCGCACTCCTCATCGGCGGTGTGGTGATCACCGAGACGGTGTTCAACATCCCCGGCATCGGCCGGCTCGTGGTCGATGCGATCGCGCGTCGCGACTATCCGATCATCCAGGGCGTGATCCTCGTGTTCTCGGGCATCTATGTGCTCGTGAACCTTGCCGTCGACATCTCCTACACCTTCTTCGATCCGCGGGTGCGCTACTGATGGCGGGGGCGGTCGCCGAGGTCGCGGTAGCGCCGGCCGCTGGGGGCTTCGGGCGGTTCGCGCGACGCAACCCGACGATCGTGGTCGGATCGGCGCTTCTGGTCGTGATGGTGCTCGCCGCCCTCGCCGCACCCTGGATCGCCGGTGATCCGCTCTCCGTCGCGCCGGTGAACAGGCTGAGGCCGCCCAATCTCGCGCATCTCTTCACGCCCGGAGCGGTCGATCGGTTCGGCACGGACCACCTCGGTCGCGACATGTTCGCACGCACCATCTACGGCGCGCGGGTGTCGCTCGTCGTCGGCCTCGCGGTCGCGTTCTTCTCGACGTCGATCGGTCTCGTGATCGGCCTTGTCGCGGGCTATTTCCGCCTCGTCGATGCGGTCGTGATGCGTCTGATGGACGCGCTGATGTCGATCCCCGCCATCCTGCTCGCGATCGCGCTGGTCGCGCTCACCCGCGGCGGGGTGCCGGTGGTGATCTTCGCCATCACCGTGCCCGAGATCCCGCGTGTCGTGCGGCTCGTCCGCGCTGTGGTGCTGACGGTGCGCGAGCGGCCCTTCATTGATGCCGCGATCTCCGTCGGCTCGCGCCCGAGCAAGGTGATCTTCCGCCACATCCTGCCGAACACGCTGCCGCCGCTGATCGTGCAGGCGACCTATATCTGCGCCTCCGCCATCCTCACCGAGGCCGGGCTCTCCTTCCTCGGCGCGGGCGTGCCGCCCGAGATCCCGACCTGGGGCAATATGATCGCGCAGTCGCGCCTGTTTCTCTCGCGCGCGCCATGGACGGTGTTCTTCCCCGGAGCCTGTCTCGCCATCGTGGTGCTTGCGATCAATCTCGTCGGGGACGGCCTGCGTGACCGGCTCGACCCGCGGCTCGCGCGCCGGATGCGCTGATGCAGACCACCGCACCGCTGCTTTCGGTCGAGGACCTGCGGACGCATTTCTTCACGGTCGATGGTGTGACGCGCGCGGTCGACGGCGTGTCCTTCACCGTCAACCCGGGCGAGACGCTCGGCATCGTCGGCGAGTCGGGCTGCGGCAAGAGCGTGACCGCTCTCTCCATCCTTCGCCTGCTGCCGCCGCGCATCGGCCGCATCGTCGGCGGGCGGGTGGTGTTCGAGGGAACCAACCTGCTCGATCTCGACATCGAGGCGATGCGCGCGATCCGCGGCAACCGGATCGCGATGATTTTCCAGGAGCCGATGACGAGCCTGAACCCGGTGTTCACGATCGGGGAGCAGATCGCCGAGGCGGTGCGAATCCACCAGGGCGCGTCGCCCGCCGCAGCCCTCGCCCGCGCCGAGGAGATGCTCACCCTCGTGCGCATCCCCGATGCGAAGCGCCGGCTCGGCGACTATCCGCACCAGTTCTCGGGCGGCATGCGCCAGCGGGTGATGATCGCGATGGCGCTCTCCTGCAACCCGAAGCTTCTGATCGCCGATGAGCCGACGACGGCGCTCGACGTCACCGTCCAGGCGCAGATCCTCAAACTCATGCTCGAACTGAAGGAGCGCACCGGTGCGGCGGTGATGCTGATCACCCACGCGCTGCCGGTCGTTGCCGAGACGTGCCAGCGCGTGATCGTGATGTATGCGGGGCGGATCGTCGAGACGGCGTCGGTGCTCGACCTGTTCGACCGGCCGCTGCACCCGTACACGCGCGGGCTGATGGCCTCGATCCCCCGGCTCGGGCTCGCCGCACGCCAGCGTCGTCTTGCCGAGATCCCGGGCATCGTACCCGACTTGCGCAAGCCTCTGGTCGGCTGCGCCTTCGCCCCGCGCTGCCCGATCGCGGATGACCGCTGCCGCGCCGAGGCGCCGCCGCTCGCCGACCATGGCGATGGCCATCTCGCCGCCTGCTGGAAGCCGGAAGTGCTGGCATGACCGCCCCCGTGCTCGAGGTCGAGGGTCTGACGAAGCATTTCTCGGTCGAGCGCGGCATCCTGCGCCGGCCGGTCGCCTGGGTGCGGGCGGTCGACGGGGTCGATTTCGCGATCGCACCGGGAGAGACGCTCTGCCTCGTCGGCGAATCGGGCTGCGGAAAGTCGACCGTCGCGCGGCTCGTGCTCCGCCTTACCGAGCCGACCGCGGGTGCGATCCGCCTCGGCGGCACCGACATCACCGCCCTGTCCGAGGCGGAGATGGCGCCCTGGCGGCGGCGCATCCAGATGGTGTTCCAGGACCCCTATGCATCGCTGAACCCTCGGCTCCGGGTTGGGCAGATCGTCGGCGAGCCGCTCGAGAATTTCGAGCCGCTCTCGGCCTCGGAACGGGCGGAGCGCGTGGGCGAGATCCTCGCCAAGGTCGGGCTCAGGCCGGAGGCAGCGAACCGCTTCCCGTTCGAGTTTTCGGGCGGGCAGCGGCAGAGGATCGGCATCGCTCGAGCGCTTGCGCTTCGGCCCGACCTGATCGTCGCCGACGAGCCGGTCTCGGCCCTTGATGTCTCGGTTCAGGCACAGGTGCTGAACCTCCTGATGGACCTGCAGGAGGAGTTCGGGCTCGCCTTCCTGTTCGTGAGCCACGACCTTGCGGTGGTGGAACATATCGGTCACCGGATCGCGGTGATGTATCTCGGCCGGATCGTCGAGATCGGCCCCAAGGACGAGGTCTTGGGCGACCCGAAGCACCCCTACACCCAGGCGCTGATCGCCGCCGCCCCCGTGCCTGACCCGCGCGCGAAGCGCGACCGCCTCGTGCTCGAGGGCGACGTGCCGAGCCCGCTGAACCCGCCGCCCGGATGCCGGTTCCACACACGCTGTCCCTTCGTCATGCCGCGCTGCCGCGAGGAGGAGCCGCGGCTGCGCGAGGTGGGGCAAGACCATCGCGCAGCCTGTCACCTTCTGGAGGGTGGATGAGCGTCCTCGACCGGCTGGGTGTGGTCCGCCGCATCAACGCCGCTGGGACGCTCACACGCCTCGGCGGCAGGCCGATGGCGCCGGAAGTTGCGGCGGCGATGGCCGAGGCCGCAACCGTCTCGCTCGACATCGCGGACCTGCAGCAGGTGGCCGGCGAGCGAATCGCCGCGCTGCTCGGGGCCGAGGCGGCGATGGTGACGACAGGCGCCTCCGCGGCGCTGACGCTCGCGGCCGCCGCCTGTCTCACCGGAAGCGATCTTGCGCGGATGGCCGCCCTTCCCTTCACCGACGCCTTCCCGAACGAGATTCTGCTGCCACGCACGCATCGGACGATGTATTCGCGCGCGCTGAGCCTCGCCGGCGCGCGGCTGATCGATCTCGGGCACAACGATCGCGGAACGGGAGCGGGAGTGCGCGGCCTCGAGGCCTGGGAGATCGATGCCGCGATCACGCCCCGCACGGCGGCTTTCGCCTTCACCGCGACGCCGGAGACGATCGCCGACCTTCCCGCCATCGCCGCGCACTGCCGCGCGCGCGGCATTCCCCTCATCGTCGATGCGGCCGCGCAGCTCCCGCCACGGGAGAACCTGCGGCGGCTGATCGCGCTCGGGGCCGATCTCGTCTGTTTCTCGGGCGGCAAGGCGATCGGCGGGCCGCAGGCCTCGGGCATCCTCGCGGGCCGAGCCGATCTCGTCGGCTCGGCGCTGGCCCAGCAGCTCGACATGGACATACGCGTCGAGGCCTGGTCGCCGCCGCCATTGCTTGCGCAGATCCTTCATGGCAGGGCGCCGCCGCACGGCATCGGCCGCGGCTTCAAGGCGGGCAAGGAGGAGATCATCGGGCTTCTCGTCGCGCTCGAGCGCTTCGTGGCCGCCGACGAGGCGGCGGAGCGGGCCTCGCTCGAGCGCCGCCTCCGTGCCATCGCGGCAGCGCTCGGCGGTCTTGTCGGCGTCGATGCCGAGCTCCTGCACGGCGGGCGTGCCCCGCAGCTTGCGATCACGCTCGAGCCGCTCGAGCGCGCCAGAGCAGCGGTCACGCGGCTGCTCGCGCACTCGCCGCCCGTGCATGTCGGCGAACGCCGCGTCGCCCAGGGCGTGCTGCTGATCGACCCGCAGGCGCTCGCGCCGGAGGACGACGCGACGCTTGCCGCCGCGCTGCGAGCGGCCTGCTCAGGCTAAGGAGGCTTCAGCGGATCGAGACTGAGGCAGCGTTGTTGGGCCCGAGCTCTGCCTCAGCGGGGATCGCGCCGTGATTGAAGAGCATATAGGCGACGATCGCCCATTTCTCTTCGTCGGTGAGCTTGGTAGGATCGTCGAAGGGCATCATCATCTGGTTGTATTCGAACAGCCCGAGCGCAGTCTCGAAGCGCTGGATCTTCGCGCCCTCGCCCCAGATCGGCGTTTGGTAACCGGCGCCGGCGCGACCATCGTCACCGTGGCAGACCGCGCAGGCCTCTGCGAAAAGCCGCGCACCGCCAGCCACCTGCTTGCTCTTCTGCCCAAAAGCGGGGGTGTCGGTCGCAAGCAGCAGGGCAAGAGCAGTCAGCAGCGCAAAACGCATCGCTTCCTTCCGAGCAGGGAAAACGGGAGCCGGGCCGCCTGCATCGACGCCGCCTGCATCGGCCCGGCTCCAGGCGTGTCAGACCACTTCGACGCGGAACTTCGGAATGGCCCAGTTCGCCATGCCAAGGATGTTCATGGGCACCTTCTCCGGTTGTGTCGTGCCGCTGTTGTCGGTCGTCCGCGTCTCGATGAGGTGCTGCCCCGGGGTGGCGTTCCAGGGGATATCGAACCGCACCCAGGTGTACTTGCCGAGATTAGGCGGCCGGATCGTCGCTTGCTGCCAAGCACCGCCGTCGATCCTCACCTCGACCGACCGGACCCCGTGCTGCGGCGCCCAGGCGTAGCCGCGGAGAAGCTGCTGCCCGGCCGACAGTCGCGGCAGCTCGCCGCGTTTGAGCGGATAGTTAGGCGGCACCGAGGGCGACTTCTCGAGCACGAGCGGGATGGTGATCAGGGACTTGGGCGGCATCCACGTCACCATCGGGCCCTTGATGTCGTCGGCGGTGACGCCGATGAACTCGTCATCAGCGCTGAACTCAGGGCGCGGGTAATCCGGCCCGATGTAGACCTCGCCGCGCGTGTTCAGCCGGCACCAGACGCGGCGGTCGGTGATGCGGATTTCGGTCAGCCACTTGATCGAAGCCGTGCCGCCCCAGCCGGGAACGACGAGGCGCACGGGCGCGCCATGGTCGGGCGTCAGCGGGTTGCCGTTCATCGCGAAGCAGACGCCCATGTCGTGCTGCAGAGCGACGACGTCGGCATAGGGCATCGGCCGTCCCATGTCGTTGCCGTCTACGCCGGACCAGAACAGCACCGTCTTCGCATCCGGCTTCACGCCGACGCGGGCGAGAATCTCGCTCATCGGCACGTACTGCCACTCGGCTTGGCCGACGGCGCCAAGCACCCAGTTGCCACCCGAGACCTGCTGGCCGGTCAGTCCATCCTGCTCCCAGAACAGGGTGCGGCCGTTGCCGTGGCACTCCATCGTGGCGATGATCGTCTTCGAGGGCAGCCGCAGCAGATCCTCAAAACCGAGCTCGAGCGGACGCTCGACCGATGGCCCATGGATCTTGAGCTTCCAGTTCTCGCGCGCGAGCGCCGGGCGCTGCTCCGCGGTCGGCGTCGGGTAGTGGTTGCGGACGTAGAACTCCTCAACCGGCGTCATGAAGGTCGTGAAGTTCCAGTAGGCGCCGGAGCGGACCGTCGCGCCGATGTTCACAAGGCGGCTGTCGTCCTTGACGATCGCACGGCGCGGCGCTGCCTGAGCGCGCGTCTCGCTCGGAGCCGCGAAAGCGCCAGCTGCGGCGAAGGCAGCGGCAGAGACGAAGAGCGAACGGCGATCGGTGTTGGTGCCGTCGCGCAGCACCCGTCGCACCAGCTGGTCAGCCTCAGCGCGATGCCTCTGTTCGGACATGGCAGTTTCCCTCCCATGACGGTCATGGCACAAGTGCTGCCAGAACTTATGCTATCACCCTTCTGGAAAACCCACAATAGGACGGTCCGGAAAGGACACTCTGGGCGACCCTCGATCGCCCGGCCGTGCCACGCACCTCAGATGCTCGCTCTGATGCATGCACGCGCCGCACACTCTCCTCGCCCTGAGCGCTTCGGCCGGAGCACGGCAGCAGCCCGCGGATCTCCAGGCTAAGCGGAACGCGGGGACGAATATCGGCCACCGCCCGACAGGGGCTCGACTGATCCTCCTGCGAGCAATTTCCGCCCGCCTGGACAGAGCGCTCCGAGATTTCGCAGAAGCATTTTCGTGGCTGCAACCGGAGGCGACCGCGCCGATCGGTTCTGCGCGCAGGTAGATGGCGGATCGTTGCTACCGAGGCCGTCGTGGCTGCACCTCGCTGCGCCCGCACGCATGCTGGCACCGCATCCGGTGTCCGACACAGCAACGCCGGCGCCGACGCCTCCGCTGCGCGGGGGCTGCTATCCACCTGGACCGCACGTGAGAAGCTCTTCAGATACCGAAGCGTTCTCGAATTGAAAACGTAACAGCAGAAACAGACGGCTGTTCCCCGGAGCCAGATGAACCAGACAATCTCCTTACCTCTGCGACACGGAGCTTTTTGGAGATTTTCCACCCCCCGCCCGTGTTCGTTGAACGTCGCAGGCCGTCTCGGGTCTGGCGGCGGGGCTTGAGCCTTGAGGGGGGCGAGCGCCATCGGCGGGATGCTTCGCGCCTGCACCAAAAGCTGCGCACGGCCGTGGCCTCAGGCCGGCCGGGATGCCCCAGGGCGGCGTTGGGTGTTGTCCTCTCACTGCAGCCTTGGGCAGGCGACACGTCCCGGCCGACGACCGAAACTGGCGCTCGTTCAGGCATGCGTCGCGCAGCTGGGCGTCGAAATTCTCAACGATCGAGGCAGGCTGAAGCCCGCCCGGAGAGAGGCGGTGCCGTTCCACGCTGCACTCCTTCCCCGGCGCGGTACCGTCGCCTCGCCGGAGCCAAGTTCGCGCGCCTTCAGAACGATCGCCTCATGCAGAGGCATGCCCTCGTACTGGTCGGATTCGCCGATGAAGACCCTGAGCAGTGTGGCGGGTGTCGTCGTTCTCGGCATGGTCATGTCGCCCGAAGCCGGTTCAGGCGCTGCGCCATGCGGTGGCCTGCCCAGGCTGCCGCAAGCCAGGTCACGACCGAGAGAAGTAGATAGGCAGCGGCAAGCCTCCACTGCCCCGCCCCGATCAGGCGGACACTCTCGAGGCTGAACACGGAGAAGGTGGTGAAGCCACCGCAGGAGCCGCCCATCACACCCTGCCGCGTCGCTGGCGACACGGACAGCCGGCCGTCAGGCTCGGTGAGTGTGGCATACAACCCGATCAGGAAGGACCCGGAGACATTCACCGCAAGCGTGCTCCAGGGGAAGGCAGGACCGAACAGGGCGAGCCCAGCGAGGCCGCAGAGGTGCCGCGCCACCGACCCGAGAGCACCGCCAAGGGCAACGGCGAGGTAGAGGCGGCTGCGGGGCGGCATGGGCTCAGCCCCGGAACAGCCAGAGGCCGACCGCCTGGCCTGCAAGCGCAGCCGAGAGGCAGAGGCAGAGAGAGGCGACCACGTTCAGGGCCGCCCCTCCCCACTCACCGGCGCGCGCAAGCGCGAGCGTCTGCAGGCTGAAGGAGGAGACGGTCGTGTAGCTGCCGAGGACTCCGACCACAAGGCCGAGCCAGGCCTCTCGCCACGCGTCGGGGACGCCCTCTGCCGTCAGCACGCCCCCGGCCAGAACGCCGATGGCGAGCGCCCCGGTCACGTTCACTGTAAGCGTTCCCCAGGGGAAGGTCGCCCCAACCAGGCGTGCGACTGCGCCCGAGAGCCAGAAACGCGCGCAAGCCCCCAGCGCACCGCCGACAGAGACGAGGAGGAGGGCGATCACGGAGAGCTGTCCTGCCGGCCTCGCGTACGGATGAGCGTCATCGCGCCTGCCTTGCGTGCCGTCCGCCTCTCGCCATACCCGGGCTGATGGGATGGTCGCGACGCGCGCCCTCGCCTGCAAGCGCAGCTGCGGCATAGCGGCTTGCGCGTTCTGAGAGGCAAACGCCCGGTGCCCGTTTCGTCCGCGCAAAACCGGGGCGACAAACGGCCGATTGCGCGCGTGAGCCGCTTCCGCTACATCCCCCGCGCCGCGCGCCGGTCGGCATCGGCGCGCTTTGCCGCCTTGTAAGGTCGCCATGAAGCAGGGTATCCACCCGGACTATCACGAGATCACCGTCATCATGACGGACGGGACGACGTTCAAGACCCGCTCGTGCTACGGCAAGCCTGGTGATACGCTACGGCTCGACATCGACCCGAAGTCGCACTTGGCCTGGACCGGGCAGCAGCGCACGGTGGTGGATACGGCCGGGCAGGTGGCGAAGTTCTCCAAGCGCTTCGGCGTCGACATGTCGAAGATGAACATCAAGCCAGCGGCCTCGATCAACAAGGGCACTGCACCGAAAGCGGCCGCCGCCCCGGCAAAGGCAGCGCCGGCCAAGAAGAAGAAGAAGCAGTAGTCTCCGGTCCGCGCCGGCGCCTCGCCGTTCGCGCGCAGGGCACGGTCGCCCGCACACACCAGCGCGCCACCGCTTCACCCTTCGCGCACGGGGCAGGTGCCTTCGCATGCACGAGCGCGCCGCCGCCTCACCGTTCGCGCACGGGGCAAGTGCCTTCGCACGCACCAGCGCGCCGCCGCCTGAGCAGCGCCCGCGCGTCCGCCGCGCGAGGCGCCGTTCAACGCGGAACGCGAGTCTGTTCCTGCAGGCAGCGAGCCCGCGGTCTTCGATCGAGCCTGCCCCCTTGAAACGCGGAGGTCGGTTTTCTCTGTGCGTTGGTGCCGCGCGTGCCTTCGGGGCGCGCGGCACTCCGCGGTTGGGCTTCGGCCGACCTCCGGCGCTGCGCCGGCCGACGGACCTTGCTGCAATCAGGAGGACCGACGCATGACCACGTTCGACTTCTCGCCGCTGTTCCGCTCGACGATCGGTTTCGACCGGCTGTCGCGACTGATGGACGCCACCATGGCCTCGGCTGAGGCGTCCTCTTACCCTCCCTAAACATCGAAAAGCTTTCGGATGACGAGTACCGGCTGACCATGGCCGTCGCTGGATTCTCGGAGTCCGACCTCGAGATCACCCTCAAGCAGTCTGCGCTCGTGGTCTCCGGCCGCGCGCCGAAGGATGAGACGCCGCGCCAGTTCCTGCACCGCGGCATCGCCCGCCGGGCTTTCGAGCGGCGCTTCGAGCTCGCCGACCATATCGTGGTTGACGGCGCGACCCTTGAGAACGGGCTTCTTCACATCGCGCTCCGGCGCGTGGTGCCAGGCCTGCCTAATTTCGCCGAATTTGCACACGAAAACAGACACTTCACATTCTTCACTGTCCAAGTTGGGTCTGGCATCGAGGCGGTGCCCCGGTCGATGGTCGTATCGGCTGAAGCGCTCGGCTACACGCGGCTGCAGATCTTCCGCTATGTCGTCCTGCCGCTCGGCTTCCGAATCTGCCTGCCGGCGCTCAACAACAACCTCGTCAAACTCGTGAAGACGACCTCGCAAGCCTTCGCGATCGCGGTGCCGGAGATCCTCTACGTGGCCGTGCAGATCTACACGGATCGCCTGAATGTTTGGGAGATGATGGTCGTGATGTTGCTGACCTACGTCTCGATCGTGGCTTTCCTCGTCTGGGCAATGGGCCGCTGGGAGCGGAGCTTGCGCATTCCAGGCTATTCCGTATGAGACATGGAGGGACTGCGCTCCCTGTGCTTCGGGCGCAGCGCGTCGCTCAGGCGCCCACGCTGGCCGAAGGGCTGTTCTC
>Ga0308389_1000751_pt1 | contig 23592 bp, 20 predicted proteins | sample Hotspr2Sample148_FD_202362 | JGI IMG/M metagenome (GOLD analysis project Ga0308389, IMG submission 202362) | Hot spring phototrophic mat microbial communities from Mushroom Spring, Yellowstone National Park, Wyoming, United States - 20040719_148 ... | reverse complement strand
ACACATATTAAAGGTTCAGAAGCAAGAGCAAAAGTTCTCCCGTTAGATTTTTATTTTATTTTGTCCGTTAAAAATCTATTACTTTTCAAATAAAAACAGCCTTTGACTACTTTCATTATTTTCTACGATCTTTGGGTTTGCAGTTAACCAACTGCACCATACACATATAATGAATCTGTCCACTTTTATCTGGCTCTTATAAAATATATTATAAGTTCAGCCTTCATCGGCTGACAAATCAGAAAATTATTCGTTCTCTTTACTGCTCCAATCACAGATAATTTAGGGTTTATTTCCAGTTCCTTTACGGCTGCAGTAAGAGGCAGTCGGCTATTTTTATTTCTTTTATTTTCAATTTCCTTTTTAAGGAAAAAAGCTGTCCCCCAATCGCTGATATATGGATTTTATTCCAGTGCTATTAACGGTTAAACAGCTTTCTCCTTGTCTTTCGATGTCATTAAAAATTTCTCTATGTTAAATGGTTCTTTGTTTTTTAATGTATAATATATTGCTACCGTTAGCCTATGTCTTAATATTGCTGTAGCTTTTTTCTTTCCCTTCCTGCTCGATAACCCATTATAATATTTCTTTATCTCGGGCGATAATTTTATCGCATATATTGTTGCTTGTGAAATTGCCCATTTCAAATGGGGATTGCCTATTTTCTGATTCTTGTTATCTGTTCTCTTTCGATTAGATTCCCGCTGTGTCTTTACTACTCGACAGTATGATGAGAATTTCTGTGCTGTTGGAAATCTTTCAATACTTTCAATTTCATATAATATTGTTAATGCTATTATTTCTCCTATACCAGGATAGCTTTGCAATAGTTGATATGATTGTTTGTCGTCTATTTCCACCTTCTCTTTTATCCATTTTTCTATCCGATTTATCTGTTCGTCTAAATGATTTATTATGTTCAGATTACTTTCGACTGCTAAACTAATTCCTTCGTCGTCAAATCTCCCAACCAGCATTGCCCTTTGTCCTTTGTTCTTCAGCTCTGATAAGCTTATCCCTCCTTTCCCTTGTTGTGAATCTATTAAGTGTATATGATTATACATTCCTGCCCTTATTTGTACCAATTTGCATCTCCGTCTTAACAAATCTCTGGTTGCTCGTTTCTCTTGAGGATAGGGATATCCTACAGGGAAAAAGTTTGTACGCATTAGATTACTCAGTGTTTCGGCATCTATCTTATCATCTTTCTTCTTCTTTCCTCTTATCGCCCTTAGGTAGTAGGCGTGTCCTAAATAAAATGGTATCCCTTCTTCCCTACAAGCGTCATATAACCAATAATAATTGTGCGTTGATTCAACTCCAACTGCCATCTCTCCGAGATATTTTCTGGTTATCTTTTTGAATTCCTCGAAATCATTCCTTATTCTTTGATGCAATAGAATTTCCCCCTCTTTATTTGTAATGCACAAATACATATTTTTGTCGTGCAAATCTACTCCGCAATAGTATTTGCTGTTAATTTTTACTAGTTCCATTTTGGTTCTCCTTTTTTTATTAGATTATTTTTCTGTCAACATTAATCTAACAAAGGAGAACCTTTTAGTAAATATCACTGATTACACAGATTAGGCTGATTAGCGCAGATAAAATCAGTGAAAATCTGTCTTATCAGTGTTATCTGCATCTTTGCCTGAAATATTATTTAACCACTGAGGCACAGAGAACACAGAGAATCTAATCAGTGTAAATCTGTGTTATCAGCGTCATCAGCGAATTATTTTTTACTTTTCTTTTAGTTGAAAATAATTCTCAAGCTTTTGAACGAACTCATCAATTATAACAGGTTTATTAATTACTTCGTCGGCATATATCCATTCTTTTTCCTCATTAGTCGAGGCGTCGAATTTAAATCCTGTATCATAAGTAGCAGAAGTAAGAATGAAAACAGGAATATTCTTCCCGTGTTCATCTTTTTTAATACGATGACAGAGAACAAATCCGGAATCATATTCTTCCATAATTAAATCAATAATGCAAGCATCGGGTTTTGTTTTTTTGAAAACTTCCCATCCTTCTTTAGCACTATTTGCTGTTATTACCTCATAATTCTGAGATTCAATTAAAATTTTATTTTGTTCTAATAAATCTAAATCGTCATCTACTAAAAGAATTCTCTTTTTATTCATATTGATTGTCTTCCTTTATTTATTTGTCTATGATTCTAATTTTAGTTTCGGTATTGTAATTATAAATTTTGTTCCTTTACCTTCTTCAGAAGTAAATCTGATATTTCCTTTATGCATTTTAATAATTCCGTAGGAAATAGCTAAGCCAAGTCCCGTTCCCTTTCCAATACTTTTTGTTGTAAAGAAAGGAGTGAAAATTTTGTTTTGATTTTCTTTTGGTATTCCTTTTCCGCTATCATTAAACTCAATAACAGCTTCACTATCGTTACAGCTCAAATTAATAGTTAAGACTTTTTTATCAGAATCCATCATTGCATCGCAGGCATTTTTTATAATATTGATAAACACTTGCTTAATCTGATCTTCATCAGCAGTTAAAACGCATTCTCCGTTTTTATGATTGAGAATAAAATCTATTTCTTTATAGTTTGGATTAACTGTAAAAGGTTTAAGAATATCTGTTAAGACTTTTTTCAAATCAATTTCTTTGAGATTAAGTTTTCCCTGACGTGCAAAGTTTAAAAGATTCGAAACAATATTTTTACATCTGTTTGCTTCTTCAATTATAAGTTCGAAATCTGATTTATAGCGGTCGTCATTATAATATTTTTCAAGTTCCTTTTTCAGCATTGAGGTATAAAGCAGAATAGTTCCAAGAGGATTATTTATTTCGTGTGCTACACCAGCAGCAAGCTGCCCAATTGATGCAAGTTTTTCTGCAATCCTTAATTGTTCCTGAGTGTTGCTCAAATTTTCATAAGCATTTCTTAATTCATCTATAAGATAAGGCAAACACATTTCTTTTTCAGCAAGACCTTTTGCAATTGCAATTGCATATTCACGACAGGTTTCATAACCACAAGCGCCGCAATTCAGTTCATCTTTAGGAGAGAATTTCTTTGTTTGTGCAAGTATCTCTCTGATTTTTTCTTCAGTCGGCATTGGTCTGCGCTGATTATCAACCTTAAAGTTTCTCAACAAATTAAGTTTGCGTGCATTGTAAAGATTACTTTTCCAGACACGCTTATCAACATTATTTATTTTCTCGTGAATGAAGTCTATAACTTTTTCGCGGCGGGAATAGTAATTTAATGTTGTGTCAATTGCTGGTCCGCTGATACATCCTTCACAGAAAAGAATATCAGTAAATTTTGCATTGATATTATTGTGTGCGATCTCTTCAATAATCTCTAATACTTTTTTCTTGCCTTCAACTACAATTATATCTTTTTCAAGTATATCATCGTTTATGTCTGTAGTTTTAAGTAAACCGCCAGCTAAAGAATAAGCTTTGCCCATCATTGCGTGCGGCGGATCAAACTCGCTTTCAACAAGAGAATTAATATCAATATTATTTTCTATGAACATTTCTTTCAGCTCGTGAAATGTCAGCACCGCATCAATTACGCCTGCAACATCTTCATCCATTGCTTCGTGTTTTTTTGCAACACAAGGACCAATAAAAACTATTTTTATATCATCGCTTAATTCCTGCTTTAAATATCTTCCCAGAGCAATCATTGGTGAAACAACTTTAGCAAGATTCGGAACAAGTTCGACATAATACTTTTGAATAAAACTAACTACAGCAGGGCAGGCAGAACTAATAATTGTTTTCTCAGGTTCTGATTTAAGAATATCCATATAATTATTTGCAATCAAGTCAGCTCCGAAAGCTGTTTCAACTACTTGTTTAAATCCAAGTTGCCTTAATGCTGAAGGAACTTTTCTATAATTATCAGGAAATGAAGCAGCAAATGAAGGAGCAATTATTGCTATTGCATTTCCGGTATTCAGAAGTGAATAAGTTAAATCAATTTCAGAGAGGATTTGTTTTGCATCCTGTGAACAAACTTTAACGCAATGACCACAAGCAATGCAGCGTTCTTCAATTACCTGTGCCTGAGCATCAACAACACGAATGGCTGCAGCAGGGCATTCTCTTATACAAGAGTAACATCTTTTACACCTGTCACTAATTGTGCTGACTATTGCGTGATTCATCTTTTTCTCTGTGTGCTTTGTGACTCTGTGGTTTATTTTTTTCTCATCACAAAGCCATTAAGCTTCACTTAGTTATTTAAAATCTTCTTCTTATCAAAATACTCCGTATGAAGAATCTCGTGTGCTTTATGAGAATTTGGTTCGCCAAAAAATTCTCTATAAAGTGTTTTTACTGATTCATTCTCGTGAGATCTTCTGTGCTTTGCATTTTCATCAATCTGATAAAGAACTTTAACGCGCTTCATAACTTTTTCCGGCTTCTGATGAATTGGTTGTCCGCCGCCGTTAATGCAACCACCAGGACAAGCCATAACTTCGATGAAATGATGTTTAGATTTTCCAGATTTAACTTGCTCAACTATTTGTTTAACATTACCAATGCCATTTACAACTGCAATGTTTATATCCATTCCATTAATATTTACAGTAGCTTCTTTAACACCATCCATTCCGCGAATTTGTTCAAACTCAAGTTTATCAAGTTCTTTGCCTGTAAGTTTCCAATAAGCAGTTCTCAATGCTGCTTCCATAACTCCACCGCTTGTTCCGAAAATTGCAGCAGCACCGGTTGATTCGCCTAAAGGATTATCAAATTCACTTTCAGGTAAATCATTGAAATCAATACCTGCAATTTTAAAGAAACGAACCAATTCTCTTGTTGTTAATACTGCATCAACATCAGGAAGAACTTCTTCTTTTAATTCTGGTCTAGCTGATTCATATTTTTTTACTGTGCAAGGCATAATAGAAACGACATAAATATCTTTTGGATCAATGCCCATCTTTTTTGCATAGTAAGTTTTCAGAACAGCGCCTTCCATTTCGTGAGGTGATTTACAGGTTGAAATATGATCAAGAATTTCCGGAGAATTCATCTCAGCATATTTAACCCAACCCGGACAGCAGCTTGTAAACATTGGCAATGCACCGCCATTCTGAATTCTATGAATTAATTCAGAAGCTTCTTCCATAATTGTCAAATCAGCAGCAAAGTTAGTATCAAAAACTTTTTTGAAACCAAGCCGCCGAAGTCCGGTTACCAGCAATCCCGTTACATCAGTTCCGAGCGGCATATTATATTCTTCACCAATTGAAGCACGAACTGCCGGTGCAACCTGAACTATGCAATATTTTTTTCTATCATACAAAGCAGAGGCTACTTCTTTCACAGAACTTTTTTCACGAAGAGCAGCAGTTGGACAAACAAGAATACATTGTCCGCAAAGAATACAATCACTAACATTCAATCCTTTGTTGTAAGGAGTAGTAACAATTGAAGCAAAACCGCGTTTGGTAAAATCAATTGCGCCAATCTTCTGAACTTCGTGGCAGGCACGAACACATCTTCCGCAAAGAATACATTTTGCAGGATCGCGTTCCATTGAAGCACTTGAGATATCTATTGCGTGTGATTTTGTTTCTCCGACATAACGATGTTCTCTTACGCCATATCTTTCAGACAAATCCTGAAGTTCGCAGTTTTTGTTTCTGACACAAATCAAACAATCCTGCGGATGATTTTCAACAAGTAATTCAACAATAGTTTTTCTTGCTCTTCTTACTCTTGGCGAATCAGTTTCTACAACCATTCCATCGGAAACAGGATAAGCACAAGCAGGTGTTAAACCTCTGAATCCTTCAACTTCCACTGAACAAATTCTGCAAGCTCCTGATGGAAAAAGATTTTTCATATGACATAAAGTTGGTATTGATATTCCAACAGATTTTGCAGCATCAAGAATCGTCATTCCTTCTTCTGCATTTACTTTAATTCCGTTTATTGTTAACTGAACCATTTTTTACTCCAAAATTTCTTTTTTAATTTTTTATCACCCTTATATTGTTAAGGGTGAAAGTTAAAGTCAGACTTCGATAAACTCAGTCTGACAATTTATTGAGTTTATTGTTATACTATTTGTCATCCTGAGTTTAACGAAGGATAACTCTTAAAAACTCAATTGCATATAATGAATCAATAATTAAAAGAACTATATCTTATACTAATACTTAAACTTTAACTTATACTTAAACTTTAACTTTAACTTCAATTAACATCAATCGCATCAAACCTACAAGTTTCAACACACATTCCACACTTAACACATTTTTCATCAAGGATATAATGTGCCTGACCTTTTTCACCAACTATTGCTTCAACTGCACATTTTCGTAAGCATAACCCACAGCCGGTACATTTTTCATTATCAATTGTAAATGTTAAAAGCTCTTTGCAAACACCGGCAGAACATTTTCTATCGTATAAATGCTCTTCATATTCTTCTCTGAAATATCTCAATCCAGAAAGAACCGGATTAGGAGCTGATTGTCCCAATCCACACAGTGAAGTATCTTTAATTACATCAGCTAATCTCTGAAGATGAATCATACCTTTGAATCTGAGCAGTTGTTCATTCTTATCTTTTCCTGTTGAGTATCGCTGAGGAATTCTTTCAATTATTTCGAGCATTCTTTTTGTACCTTCACGACATGGAACACATTTACCGCAGCTTTCCTGCTGAATAAATGTTAAGAAATATTTTGCAACATCAACCATACAAGTATCTTCATCCATTACGACAAAACCACCTGAGCCCATCATTGCACCTATTTCTTTTAATGATTCATAATCAACCGGAGTATCAATAAGATGTTCAGGAATACAACCACCTGAAGGACCGCCAATCTGAACTGCTTTGAATTCTTTTCCGTCCGGAATTCCGCCGCCAATTTTGAAAACTACATCGGCAAGCGTTGTTCCCATCGGAACTTCAACAAGTCCTGTGTTTTTTACATTACCGCTGAGTGCGAAAACTTTTGTTCCTTTTGATTTCTCGGTACCAATTTTTGCAAATTCTTGACCGCCCATTAAAATGATTGGTGGTACATTAGCAAAAGTTTCAACATTATTTATAACGGTGGGTTTGCCCCAAAGCCCAGCTTCAACCGGATAAGGCGGACGAGGTCTTGGCATACCGCGTTTACCTTCAATCGAAGCTATCAAAGCTGTTTCCTCGCCGCAGACAAATGCGCCGGCACCTTTTTTAATTTTTATATGAAGTGAAAATCCTGTGTTGAGAATATTATCTCCAAGAATACCGTATCGTTCACAAAGTTTAATTGCATTTTGTAATTTTTCTATTGCTAATGGATATTCGGCACGACAATAAATATATGCTTGCGAAGCGCCAATTGCATAAGCTGCTATCATCATTCCTTCAATAACTCTGAAAGGATCGCTTTCAAGTAAAGAACGATCCATAAATGCACCTGGATCTCCTTCATCAGCATTACAGATTAAATATTTCTGTTCTGATTTTTGTTTGAATGCGAGTTCCCATTTTTTCCCTGTAGGAAAACCACCGCCGCCTCTTCCACGCAAACCGCTGATTGAAATTTCTTTGATAACTTCTTCAGGTTTCATCAATCTTACTACTTTATCAAAAGCTTTAAATCCGCCGTAAGCCAGATAAGTATCAATTGAATCAGGATTAATAATACCACAATTCGAGAGAACTATTTTTCTCTGAAATTCAAAAAAAGGAGTCTGATTAATGTTTCTTACTTCGCCATTCGTAGTACCGTGAGTACCTAAAAGTTTTTCTTTAAAAATTTTCTTATCAACTAAAACAGTTTGAATGAATTTGGGAACTATTTTCGGTATGATTTCACAGTAAGAAACTCTGTCTTCACCTGGAAGTTTAACATCAACAATTGGTTCAACTGCGCAATAACCAATACATCCGGTTGCTTCAACAATAGCTTCAATGTTATGTTTTTTTAATTCTTCGAGAATTAAATCTTTAACTTTTCCTGCTCCTGATGCTAATCCGCAAGTTCCCATTCCAATTATTATTATTGGAAGTTCGTGCTCTTCATATTTCAATCTTTTTCTCAAAGAAGAAATTTCTTTGCGACATTTTTCATCGTTATGGCAAAGCGGACCTTCAGTACAGCATTGAATAAAATGCTCGCAAGGATTTTGTGGTGTGTGCCAGCATTTCTCACAGCAGAGTTGATCAAAGTTTTTCATTCTGTTACCTCCGCTTTTTTAGTTGTCTGATATTTCTTTAAGATTTTTGGAATATCTTTAACCGTTATTCTGCCATGATAATCATCATTAACAAGAATTACCGGAGCAATTGAACAAGCACCAATGCAGTTTACACCTTCAATTGTAAATTGTTTATCACGGGTTGTTTCACCTGCTTTTATTCCAAGTTCGCTTTCTAAAGCGTATAGGATATTTGCGGAGTTCTTAACATGACAAGCGGTTCCTCTGCAAACACGAATAATGTTTTTACCGAGCGGAGTTAATCTGAACTGATTGTAGAATGTAGCAACTCCATAAACCCGGCTTAAAGGAACTCCGACAAAATCTGAAATATCTCTTAAAGCATTTTCAGGTAAATAACCATAAATATTCTGAACATCCTGAAGAAGTGGAATGAGACTACTTCTGTCATTTGGTTGATAATTTTCAAATATTTTATTGTGCATTTTTTCCTCTTAGAACTTTATTAAGTGTTACTTATTTGTTACATATAAAGTGCCATAAAAAGTTTTCAAAGAAATTCAAATTCAAGCAGAAATCATAACAATATTTAATAAATAAAAATTATTTTCTTGATTTTGGGAAGATTTTGGGCAGATTTTTTTAATTCAACGATGCTAAAAGTACCTTTTATGATTGATATTTAACTTCAAGAAAAATCTTAAAAATTTTATAAAATAGGTTTCTGCTAATTTTTTTGAGGATTATTTAAGAAAAAAATGCAGGATTTTAAGAGTTTGCAATAAGATTAATTTATCGAATCAATGACAATTATGTTATAATTAATTCATTAAAAATTCCCAGTTTATTAAAATCATTGCGACTATTTAGCTTCAAATAACCTGTTGACAAATTAAACTTGATCTTTTTATCAAACAATCTTATAAATTTTTTAGATTTGACTTTAAATGATTTATTGTTACTAAGATTTTTCTTAAAACAACTCTAAATTCCAATAGTATTTATGATAAAAACTTTATTTTTCTAAAACCTTAATAAAAATACCAACAAAGAAAATAATTACTCTAATTAACTTATTCTTCAAATAACAATCACTCTTGAGTTAATAGTAAAAAACTTGCACTTTTCAGAAATAAATAAATTTATTTTGTTAAAACCAACCCCTGCTTTTTATTTTTTAGTTCACTGATGTGACTGCAATAGATGACCATTAAATGTGTTTTATTCTATATCAATTAAATTTATTCAACTGTTATTATAAATACACTGACATTAAGATCTTTAGCCACTTTTGATTAGAACCTGTCAATAATAAGATAGTATTACTTTTCATAATGGATTCAATTAAAAATGAATTAATGATTTTTTAATTTGAACTAAAATAAGGATTTATTGAACAGGTTTAATTTTATTTTGTACAAACCTGAATAACTTAATTTTCAAAAGGTATTGAGTAAACAAAAATATTTAATTCAATATACGTTTTAATATTTCATCTTTATCTAACTTTTTAGTACAGAAAAACCAATCTTTGAAATCTAAATCTTCTTCTTTCCCTTCAACTCTACTTTTAGCTGAATTACAAGAATTAGCTGACGGAACTAAGACATCATCACCAATTTGCCAGTCAGAGGGCGTAGCAACACCAAATTAATCTGCTGTTTTAAGAGCAATTAAAACCCGATATAATTCGTCAAAATCTCTTCCTAAACTCAATGGATAATAAATATTAGCTCTTATAATTCCCTAAGGATCGATAAAGAAAACCGCTCTAACAGTTTTTTTACTACTCTCACCCGTTTGAATCATCCCATAGATTTTAGAAATTTCCATAGTAATATCTTCTATTACAGGAAATTTAACCTCAATGTTCTTCATTCCTTTGAATTCGATTTTTTCATTAATGGTTCTTAACCTTGCAATATGTCTATACAGCCCATCAACTGATAATCCTGATAATTTACAATTGGCTTTATTAAACTTCTCTTCCAATACTGCAAAAGTCATGAACTCATTATTACAAACAGATGTAAAATCTGCAGGATGGCTAAATAAAATAACCCAACTACCAGCGTACTATTCTGGGAAGTTAATCTCTTCTTTAGTTGTAACAGCTTTGAAAGCTGGAGCTTTATCACCTATAAGAGGCATTGAATATAATGTTTGTTGTTCAATATTGTTTTTTCTTTTAATTGTTGATTAACATATTTTTAAATGTATAATGCTCTTCCAAATTCGCGTCTATAATTCAAAGTAATTTCATTATCTTCACCTAAATACTTAAAAATTGCAATACAAGCTTTTCTTGCACCTTCATCATCATATTGTTTGTATTCACGAATAACTTCAATAAATTTTTCCAGTGATTGAGAAAAATTTTTCTTAATCAGTTGCTTAATTGCTTCAATATAAATCGATTTTACTTGATGTTCTGGCAGTTTTTCTGGTGTTTGTAATTTTTCAAACAACTCCGCGAAAAATGAAATTGAATTTGCTAAATCTACTAACTCATCATAAGTATTCGAACTTTCTATCAATCTTAAAGCTTCTTTTGGATTTTCAAAAATCAAAATCTTCGATAGAAGGATTTTCGCTTCTGAATTTGTAATATCACCTTTGTGAACTTCTTCAAGAATAACTTTTGCATCCGATTCTTTGCCATTGCTTAACAAAAGTTTAGCTTTTTCAATCATATCAGAATATTTGCTTGGGATGGATTTTCTGAGCCAATCTTCTAGCATCTTCTCTGGCAATGCACCAACAAATTCATTTATAACTTTTCCTTTGTGAAAAAGCTTGACATTTGGAATACTTATAACTCCATATTTAGCGGCTATTTCAGGAAATTCTTCAGTATTAATTTTAATTAACTTCCATTTATCAGAATATTTTTGAGCAAGTTTTTCGAGAACAGGACCTAATATTCTGCAAGGTCCACACCAATCTGCCCAAAAATCAACCAATACAGGAATTTTGAAACTCTCTTCAATTACATCTTTTTGAAAATCTTGAATTTCTATTTCCATATTTCACCTTTTTTTTTCGTATTAGATAAAAAACTTCAAATTAGGTTACAAATATATCAAAGAGAAATTTTAAAAGTTTGCAAAGAATTTATTCATAAGATATATTTGCGAGTAGGTTTAATATAAATAATGCATTGATATTAAGTGTTAAGTATATTGATATTTGTTTTTAAATTACATAATGAAGCTTTTAATTCATTGTTGTTCTTAACATTTTGTTTTTATTCGGAATAGTATAGTTAGTAGTTTATCTCATCATAACGGGATTAAGTCAGAAGTCAATGTGCGGGAATAGCTCAGTTGGTAGAGCGCAACCTTGCCAAGGTTGATGTCGCGGGTTCGAGTCCCGTTTCCCGCTCAATAAAAAATCCACTTCAACAAGTGGATTTTCTTTTTTAGGGCGCTGTAGCCAAGTGGTCTAAGGCGGAAGTCTGCAAAACTTCTATTCGTCGGTTCGAATCCGACCGGCGCCTCAAAATTTTAATATTCCTCAATCCCTCACTTTAGATAAATCATCTTTTTTGTATCAACATACAAATCAGAACCATTAGAAAAATTTTCAACTTTTAATTGATAATAATAAACTCCGCTTGGCAATTCTGAATTTACAAAATATAATTTAGAATGACTTCCAGCATCATAATAACCTTCAACGATTGTTTCGATTTCTTTTCCTAAAACATCAAATAACTTAATTGTATGTTTGCCATTTACAGGTGAAAGCCATTCCACTATTGTGCTCGTATTAAAAGGATTGGGATAATTTTGTTTTAATAAAAATTTATTTGGTAAACCTACCTCTACTTCAATTTCTTTTGAAAAATCATAAGCACCATTGAAATCAATTTGTTTTAATCTATATAAGTATTTCCCTGGATTAAGATTTTTGTCAATAAAAGAATAATGATTAATATGTGTTGAAGTTCCATTACCATTTATAAAACCAACTGAGTTCCAATGATCTAAAAAAGAAGTTTTATCAACAATTTTTCTTTGAATTTCAAAACCATTATTATTTGTTTCAGTAGCAGTTGACCAGGATAGATGGACATTATTTTCTTGCGTTTCAGCTTTGAATGACAATAACTCCACAGGAATTATATTTGGAATAAGTTGGACATTTAAAGTAATTGTTGTTTTATAATTTGGAATCTGTATAAAGTCAGTTGTATATTCAAAATAACCTGGTGCTTGAAAACTTAATCTATAATTTCCTGGTTGAACCATTCTATTATAAAAACCAGTAGTTGCGTCTGAATAAACAAATGAACTATCGTAATCAAAACCAACTAAAGTAATTTTTGCACGGAGAGGATTTCCCATTGTATCTGTTACAATTCCTCTAAACCCATAAAAAATGTGTTCCATATAATTTAATAAAGAACGTTTATTGTACTCCCAAAATGCAGGTAGTTGATTAGCAGGGACTAATTTAGTATTTGATATTTCAATAGTTACTTCACGTCCGAGCCTATACCAATTAGTATAATCCTGTCTTCCACCTATAATGACATACCATGCTCCACCATTAGTAATTCCATTATTTAGATAAGTCATATATCCAGCAGGAGAAAAGAATTGAGCAGTGTCAGCATAGAAACGACTTATATATTGATACCAAGTTTGGTCGGCGTGGATTCTTGAATTTACACCAACATTAGACCATCTATCCCAAGGATAATTTACAACTTCAGCACCGCCGTGAAAATTTGCAATTAGAGAGAAATTATTTGCTTCTTGAATCGTTCTAAATCTTGTTGTTTCAGCTTGCTGATTTGGGTGAATACCATTAACTGGATCGGGAAAATTTCTATTTAAGTCAAAATTGTTTGCATTATTCCTAGTTGCACCACTTACTGTATGATTTCCACTTCGATAAGTTCCATCAGGATTTGCTAAAGGATTTATCCATATTTCTGCATTGTTTATCAGATTAGTTATTCGGGAATCATTTCCATAAGAAGTAAGTAAAGAATCGATTAACCTTAACATTAAAACATATCCTGTGGTCTCATCTCCATGCATTGTCGATGTATACATAAATTGAGGTTCAGGTTCTCTCTGATTAACATTATCAGAAATTACTGCAAATAGAATTTTCCGTCCCTGAACTGAATTACCTGCATCAACTATTCTACAAATGTTTGGATAGTTGGTCTGAAACTGATACATCATATTGACATAAGCTTCATAAGTTGGATATACATTCCATTGCATAATTTGTTCTAACGAATTACTCATTTCAGGCTCAATTAGAGTTGATGGGTTTGGTAAAATTTCAAATTCAATATTATGCTTCAAAAATTCAACAAATTCATCCTTGTTAGCATAAGCATAAACAGTTGTAAATTTAACATCATCAATTGAAATAATGCGAGTTAATTGTGAAATTTTTTCAAGGCTTTCAACATTGAATTTGAAATAAACCTCACTCTTATTATTGAAAATCTCCTCAATGTTAATTTGAGCAAACAAGTGAGTGGTAGAAAGAAAAATGATTGCTACAAAGTTTTTCATTTTAACACCAATAATTTTTTTTTACATAGAAAATATAATGGTTAATTAAAAATGATTTTTAGGAAAATTAATTAGATTTTTCTAATCTTAGCTTTATATAAAAAATGATTTCCTTCATAAAAAGTTTTATTTAAAACATCAAATCTCAAGTAATTTGAATTTAAGATTTTTCAATCCACTTAATTAATTACAATTTTTTATTTATTACAAAAAGAATTAAAAAAATTATACTAATACTTTCCTTACAAAATTCATATATTTCCTAAGGTAAAAAATCATATTGAGGTAAAATATGAAGATCGTAAAAATTCTCTCGGTTATAATTGTTTCTATTATTACTTTTTATTATTGTAATTCAGTTCCTATAACAGGAAGAAAACAATTAAATATTATTCCTGATAGTAAAATCAATTCTCTAAGTTTTCAGCAATATAATGAATTCATAAGGTCAAACAAATTAAGCACCGATGAAAAATCAACTGCACTTGTTAAAAAAGTGGGAATAAATATAAAAAATGCAGTTGAAAAATTTTTTGCCGAAAAAAATTTAAGTAAAGAACTGCAGGGCTATCAATGGGAATTCAATTTAGTTGAGAGTGATGAGGTAAATGCTTGGTGTATGCCTGGTGGGAAAGTTGTAGTTTATACTGGAATTCTACCAATTACAAAAGATGAGACTGGATTAGCAGTAGTAATGGGACATGAAATTGCCCACGCAGTTGCTAAACATGGTTCTGAAAGGTTAAGTCAGGCATTACTACAAAAATTAGGCGGATTAGCTTTAGATATTGCTCTTCAAGAACAACCTGAAGCAACAAGAAATCTATTTTTTGCAGCCTATGGTATTGGAACTACAGTGGGTATAATTTTACCTTACAGTAGAACGCACGAAAGTGAAGCCGATAGATTAGGTTTAATATTTATGGCTTTAGCTGGCTATAACCCCAATGTCGCTATAGAATTCTGGCAAAGAATGGCTGAATTAAACAAAGCTAAACCACCGGAATTCTTAAGCACCCATCCTTCCGATAAAACACGAATTGAAAACTTAAAAAAATTCCTCCCTGAAGCTATTCAATATTATAAACAATAATATGAATACAATTGAAATTATTAAAAAGAAGAGGGATGGAAGAAACTTAACAGAAGAAGAGATAAGTTTTATAATATCAAAATTCACAACTGGAGAAATCCCTGACTATCAAATGTCAGCCTTTCTAATGGCTGCATATTTAAATGGGTTTTCAAAAAAGGAAACATCCTATCTTACCAAAGCGATGCTTTATAGTGGTAAGGTACTAAGTTTTAAAACCATCAAGAATAGAAAAATTGACAAACATTCAACAGGTGGAGTTGGAGATAAAACTTCAATAATTATTGCACCGATTGTTGCTTCAGTAGGTATCTATGTTCCAATGATATCTGGAAGAGGACTTGGACATACAGGCGGAACTTTAGATAAGTTAGAATCAATCCCAGGTTTTAAAACAAAATTATCAGTAAAACAATTTGAGAATGTATTAATAAAATGCGGTGCCAGCCTAATTGGTCAAACAAAAGAAATTGCTCCAGCAGATAGACTGATTTACTCATTAAGAGATGTTACAGGAACTGTTGAATCAATTCCATTAGTAACCGCAAGTATAATGAGTAAAAAATTAGCTGAAGGAATTGATGGATTAGTTTTAGATGTTAAGACTGGCTCTGGTGCATTTATGAAAAAAATTTCTGATAGTGAAGAACTTGCAAAATCTTTAGTTGAAACAGCAAAATCATTTGGAAAGGATTGTATTGCATTAATTACTGATATGAATCAACCTTTAGGTAATTATATAGGAAACTGGCTTGAAATCTTAGAATGTATAGAAGTTCTTCGAGATGGGAAAAAGAATGATTTAACAGAACTTTCTTTAATATTAGCTGGTATTATGATTTATCTTGGTAATCAAGCTAAATCAATTGATGATGGAATTGAAATCGCAATTAGGATACTCAACTCTGGAAAAGCTTATAATAAACTATTAGAAATAGTTGAAGCACAGGGCGGAGATGTTAATTTTTTATTAAATACTAACAAATATCCTCAATCAAAATATACTTTTGAATTAAAATCAGATGAAGATTGTTATTTGTCTAATGTAGATACGTATGAAGTTGGAATGGCTGCTTTAGAGCTCGGTGCTGGGAGATTGAAAAAAGAAGATAAAATAGATTACAAAGCTGGAATAAAATTTTTTCCTAAAATTAGTGATGAAATTAAAAGAGGTCAGGTAATTTATCAACTTTTCTCTGATTCATTAGAAAAAATTGAGTTAGCAAAATTAAGGCTTAATAATTCATTGAAATTTTCTAGAACAAAAACTTCAAATAAAACTCTTATAAAAAAAATAATAAATTAGGAGGAACAAATAATGGTTTCAAAACAAGATATTGTAAAAGAATTACAAAAAAGTTATTGGATGGAAATAGAAACTGTTATGAATTACATTTCTAACTCTGTAAACCTTGATGGTGTAAGAGCAGAAGAGATTAAAAAATCTTTAGCCGCTGATATAACAGAAGAAATAACACACGCTCAAACTCTTGCTAGAAGAATTAAAGAATTAGACGGATTGGTAGAAGGTTCTGCTTCATTTAAATATGAACAATCTTTTCTCCAACCCAAACAAGACACAACAGATGTTGTATCAGTAATAGAAGGAGTTATTGAGGCTGAAAAAGGTGCAATTGCTCAATACAACAAAATTATAAAGATGTGCGAAGGAATAGATTATGTTACTCAAGATTTAGTTATTAGTTTGCTTGCTCAAGAGGAATCTCATTTAATTGAATTCAGAGGATTCTTAAAAGAATATAAAAATTAAATTAAACCAATTAAAGGGTTAACTAAAAATTTAACTTATAAATAAAAACTTTTAATGTCATTTAATTATTCTCGATTATTTTTCCAAAATAATCAACTTCAACTTTAGTTAACCCTTAATTGATAAATTTATAGTTTTTACCCTTTTATTACATTTAAATTTCTATCTCTAATCAGTATATTCCATTAAAAAAATAATCAATATAAGAGGTAAAAAATGCTATTCATCATAGCTTTATTTGGTTCATTAGCAGCATTTTTCGTTTACCAAAATGCAAAGAAAAGATACAATCGAACTGAAGCAACATTCTCTTTAGCAGGTTTCGTAATTGCAATAATCATTGCTTTATTACAATGTTTTACAATGATACCTGCAGGACATGTTGGAGTTATAGATTTTTTCGGAAAAGTAAGTGACCAAACTTTATATCCTGGAATAAATTTAGTGAACCCTTTAGCAAATGTTATAAAATTCGATGCAAGAACTCAAGAATTAAAAGAAGAAATGGTTGTACCCTCAAAAGAAGGATTAAGCGTTCAATTGGAGATTAGTTTACTATTTTCACTTAGTTTTGAAAATGCTAATAAAATCTATAAAACCGTTGGTGAAGATTATACTGCCAAAATTGTGGTGCCGCAATTTCGTTCAGTGGTTAGAGGTGTAACAGCAAAATATGAAGCTAGAGCACTTTACACAGCTGAAAGAGAAAAGCTTGCACGAGAAATTGAACAAGATTTGACTGCGTTGATTGGACCTCGAGGCGTTACTGTTGAAGCTGCTGCTTTAAGAAAAATAACATTGCCTGAAGGATTAACAGCATCAATTGAAGAAAAACTAAAAGCAGAGCAAGAAAGCCAGAGAATGCAATTTGTTTTAGAAAAGGAAAGACTTGAAGCTGAAAGGAAAAAAATAGAAGCACAAGGAATTTCTGATTTTCAAAAAATTGTATCTCAAGGTATTAGCGAACAACTATTAAAATGGAAAGGAATAGAAGCAACAGAAAAATTAGCAAATTCCTCCAATTCTAAAATCGTTGTTATTGGCTCTGGTAAAGAAGGGTTACCAATTATTCTAGGTGGAGATAGATAATATTCTTTATCGCAATATGATAGATACCATTCACACATTGAATATTTTATTACCAATATTTTATTTCACTGCCTTTTTAATTTATCTTTATGACTTTCTTAAAGAAGATAAAAGAATAAATAACTCCAAAAGATTATTTCTATTTTTGACTTCAAGTGTTCATATTCTCTATATAATTTTCAGAACAATAGAATTTGACCATCCACCTATAACCAATGTATTTGAAATTTTTACTTTACTTGCCTTTTCAATCAGCTTTTCATATTTCATCCTTGAACTTATAACCGATATTCGTAATACAGGAATGTTCATCATAATTTTATCAATAGCATTTCAAATTTTCTCAAGTTTTTTCATTGAAGATTTAACAGATGTTAAAGAGGTTCTTAGAAATAATTTACTTGGAATTCATGTTTTTAGTGCGTTAGTAGGATACTCAGGTTTTACGATTTCAGCTGTATATGGATTTTTATTTTTATTATTATACAATCAAATCAAACAAAATAATTATGGAATTATCTTTAATCGTTTACCTAACCTTGAAACACTTGAGAAATTATGCTTTTATTCTGCAATTATAGGATTTGTTCTGTTAACGATATCAATAATAATTGGCTTTATTTGGTTACCAAAATCAAACTTAAACTTTTCATATACTGACCCTAAATTACTAGGAACACTTCTTGTTTGGATTTTATATGGTATTGGAATAACAAGAAAATTATATGGAAATATGCGAGGTAGAAAACTTGTTGTGATTTCACTCGTTGGATTTATACTTACTATTAGTTCTACGATTGTAAGCAATTTTTTAGCTAAAAGTTTTCATTCATTTTATTAATTCAATATGAATTTAATTGGAATTTCAATAAATCATAGAACTGCTAAAGTTGAATTAAGAGAGTCACTAAATCTTAATGTCTCTGAAGTAAAAAATTTTATTAAAATCTTAAAGAATAATTTGCTAAAAGAAGGACTTATAATTTCAACCTGTAATAGAACAGAGGTTATTGGAATTCCGTACACCAATAATATTTCTTATCAAGATTTAATTAATGCATTAATACAATTCAAAAGATTTGAAAATTTATCTGATGACAACTTTGAAAAATTTAAATTCCTTCAAGTGATTGAACATTTGTTTCGATTAGTTAGTGGAATAGATTCAATGCTTATAGGTGATAATCAAATTTTCAAACAAGTAAAAGACTCATTTCAAATAGCCGATGAAGAAAATTTTATTGGCTTTTATCTCAAAAAAATAATGGACTTTTCTTTAAGAGTTGGAAAAAGGTCTATTTCAGAAACTGCGATAAGTGAAGGAGCAGTCACTGTCAGTTTTGCAGCTGTTCAGCTTATTGAGAAAATTTTTGCAAATCTGTCAAAAAAATCAGCACTGATAATTGGAACTGGTGAAACAGGAGAGATTGCATCAAAGCATTTACGAGATAAAGGTGTTACCAGGCTTGCATTAACTAATAGAACTTTTGATAAGGCAGAAAAACTTGCAAAAGAGTTAAATACTGCTGTCTTTCCTTTTGATAACTTTAAAGAACATCTTTACAAATTTGATATTATCGTAAGTGCAACTGGCTCTCAAGAATTAATTTTAACTAAAGATGATATTCAAAAAGCTATGAAGAAAAGAAACCTTGAACCGATGGTCATTGTTGATATTGCCGTTCCTCGAGATGTCGATCCTGAATCTAAAAATCTTGAAAATGTATTTTATAACGATATCGATTCATTAAATATCATAGTAGAACTAAATCTACAAAAAAGAAAAAACGAAATTCCAAAGGTTGAGAAAATTATTTACGATGAACTGAACAATTTCTCAGAATGGTTGAATTCGCTTCAAGTTTCACACGTTATTAAATCATTACGAGATAAATTTGAGTCAATAAAATTTGAAGAAGTTCAAAACAATATAAACAGATTCTCTGTTGATGATAGAGAAAAACTTGAGTTAGTTACAAAAAGAATAATAAATAAAATTCTTCATCAACCGACCAATGAAATTAAAAAATTAGCAACGGAAACAAATACACAAGACCTAAATAGAATTAAATTAAGTTTAGTTCAGGAGTTATTTGGTTTAAATAATTTTAACGAACAGGGAAAAAATTGAAGCGAAAATTAATTCTTGGAACTCGTGGAAGTGAACTCGCTCTCTGGCAAGCCAATTATGTCAAAAAAGAAATTGAAAAAAGAAATAAAAATGTTCATATTGAAATAAAAATAATAAAAACTAAAGGCGACAAAATTCTTGATGTTGCTCTTTCTAAAATTGGAGATAAATCTTTATTCACAAAAGAATTAGAAAATGAATTATTATTGAGTAAGATTGATTTTGCAGTTCACTCATTAAAAGACTTACAAACTCAATTGCCTGATGGATTAACTTTAGCGGCAGTCACTAAAAGACACAATGTAGAAGATGTTCTAATCGGACGGAAAAAAGGCATAACAATTTTCACTCTTCCTGAAAATGCTAAAGTCACAACTGGCTCATTAAGAAGGAAATGTCAATTACTTCATTTTAGACCCGATATACAAGTTTTTGATTTAAGAGGCAATGTTCCATCAAGAATTGATAAATTTTTAAACTCCGATTGGGATGCTATAATTTTAGCAAGAGCAGGCGTTGAAAGGTTAAGATTAAATAAATATATATCCTCTTTTATTCCTAAAGAATTATTTTTACCTGCGGTTGGTCAGGGTGCATTAGCAATTGAAACACGTGAAGATAATTTTATTGCACTTGAAATTCTTAAAACTATTCATGATGAAGATACTTTTATATCTATAGCAGCAGAGAGAAATTTATTAAGAACTTTAGAAGGTGGATGTCAGGTTCCCATAGGTGCATTCGCAGAAGTAAAAAGTAATGGACTTTATATGGACGCCTTTATTGGTAGTTTGGATGGCTCAATTATTTTTAGAAAAAAAATCAAAGGCTCTAAAAACAATCCCGAAAGACTTGGTAAGAAATTAGCTAAGGATTTACTCAAAGCAGGTGCAAATAAAATTTTAAATGAAATTTATAATAACTCAAAGGAGTCTTTATGAAAAGGCTTTTAATTCAACTCTTTTCCTTTGTAGTTTCTACTCTTTTTCTTTATTCCTGCAGTTGTAAAAGTTGTGAAAATGAAGATGCAATAATTCCATTTTCAATTTTATCAAAGGCTGATAAATTTATCGCAGACCAAACAGGGTTAACTTTTTTTAAGAACTATATTAAACCAGATTTTAATCGGAGCAGAAAATTAGAAAACGGTTACTTACTTGTTTATAATTTTTTTATTCCTGAAAAACCTTTTGTAAAAGGTGATATAAGGTTTACTGTTGATACTTTAGGTAATGTAAAAAAAGATATGGAAATTTTTGGAATACCACTTTGCACTGATTTCCCTGAAGATTGTATGTTTGTTATCGATGAATCTAAGGCAAAAAAAATTGCCCGGGAAAATGGACTTGAAGAAGGAATAAAAGAATGGAAATCTGGTCTAATATATGATAGTTTATTAAAAAAATATATTTGGCATATTCTATCAACTTCTAATGAGAGTGAAGGAGAATTTGGTTATCGTGCAAATGGAACTGAATTTTTAATATGTCCGAATACTGGTAAAGTTTTACAAAAAAATAAGTGGAAAATTAACTAAACTTAATGTCAAACTATAATAAAAGGACTTTAGTTTTAGCAAGAAATAAAGAACTATTAGAAGAATCATCCTTAATTTTCAAGAATTATGGTTTCAATGTTATCGAATTTCCAGCTTTAGAAATCGTTCCCATTGCGGATTGGACAAATTTTGATAATCTTATCAAAAATACAAAATTTGATTTCTTGATTTTCACTTCTGTAAATGCAGCCAAAATATTCCATCAACGAATCAGTTACATTAAACTTGATTTTAATTTGGAAAAAACTAAAATTGTTGCTGTTGGAGAAAAAACTGCGAATGAATGTACTCGTTTATTCAATAAAGTTGATATTATTCCTTCATTATATAGCGCTGAAGGCTTATTAAAAGAGTTGAAAAATATTAATCTTTTCAACAAAAATATTTTAATCCCTAAATCATCATTAAGTAAAGAGTTTTTGGAAATAGAGTTAAAAAAACTTGGAGCAAATGTTTTCAGTGAAATTATTTATAAAAATACTTTACATGATAGAAGTTAATTAGCTGAAATAATAAAATTAATTTCAACAACAAATATCGATGCTTTTATTTTTTCAAGTCCATCATCATTCATTAACACTTTAAAGTTATTAGATATAAAAAAACCTGAAGTATTTTTTGATAATAAAATAATAGCAGTTATTGGTGAAACAACTCAGCAAGAAGTTGAAAAATACGGTTCATTAAAAATAATTAAACCTAAAGTTTCAACATTAGAAAATTTAGCTATTAGCCTATATGAATATTTTAATTTGAAAGGAGACTTATTTGAAAAATCTTAAAAATGATTTATTTATAAGAGCTTGCAAAAGGCTATCTGTTGAAAGAACTCCAGTTTGGATTATGAGACAGGCTGGTAGATATTTACCAGAGTATCGCGCTATCAGGTCTAAGTATGATTTTTTAACAATGTGTAAAACACCTGAACTTGCTGCTGAAGTTACTATTCAGCCTGTTGATATACTTGATGTTGATGCAGCTATAATTTTCTCAGATATTTTAGTAATTCCCGAAGCAATGGGAATGAAACTGGAAATTCATGAAGGTAAAGGTCCTGTTTTACATAATCCTATTAAAAATGAGAATGACTTTCGAAGCTTGAGAGAATTTGATATAAATGATAAACTTAAGTTTGTTTTAAATGCAATATCTATAACTAAAAATGAACTAAATAATAGAGTACCTCTTATAGGATTTAGTGGCTCACCCTGGACTTTACTATGCTATATGGTTGAAGGAAAAGGTTCAAAAGATTTTACAAAAGTTAAAAGTCTTATATATAATAATCCCAATTTAGCCCATAAAATTTTAGACAAACTATCAGATATAATTTCAAATTTTCTTTCTGCAAAAATTGACTATGGTTGTAATGCCGTTCAGATTTTTGATACTTGGGGTGGAATTTTAGCTCAAAAGGATTTTATCGAGTTTGATTTACAATACATACAAAAAGTTGTTCAGTCTATATCAAGAAAAGAGGAAATAATTATTATCTTTCTCAAAGTTGTTCATCATAATCTTGATAAAATTATTAAAACTGAATTTGATGTGCTTGCTTTAGATTGGACAATGAATTTAGGTGAAGTTAGAAAAAAATTATCTGACAAAGTTGCTTTACAAGGAAATCTTGACCCGACTGTTCTTTATGCTAATGTGGACAAAATCAAAAATGAGGTTAAACAAATTCCCGCATCCTATGGTAAAGGAAGTGGACATATTTTTAATCTTGGGCAAGGAATTTTACCAGATGTTAATCCTGAAAATGTAAAAGCCCTAGTGAAATTTGTCAAAGAGGAAAGCAAGATTTATCATTCTAATATTCTAAATGAAATTTAATTAGTAAAAATCAAAAAAATTTCAACGAAAATTTCTCTTAAATAATTCTAAAAACATTTGAGTAATAAATGTTTGAAGTAGACCTGAAGAAGTTCAAAAAATATGATAAGCCAGGACCTCGTTATACAAGCTATCCAACTGCGCCTCAATTTAATGAGAAATTTACCTACAAAGAATTTGTCGATGAAATAATTAAAACGAACAGAGAGTTAGTCAAGTCACCTATTTCTATCTACTTTCATATTCCTTACTGCGATACATTATGTTATTTCTGTGGCTGAAATATGATAGTAACAAGGAACAGAGAAAGAATTAGGGAATATATTAAGTACTTAAAGAGAGAAATTGACCTATTGAAAAGTTATCTATCAGAAGATAGAATTACTGTCCAACATCATTGGGGTGGTG
>Ga0308389_1000750_pt1 | contig 23594 bp, 21 predicted proteins | sample Hotspr2Sample148_FD_202362 | JGI IMG/M metagenome (GOLD analysis project Ga0308389, IMG submission 202362) | Hot spring phototrophic mat microbial communities from Mushroom Spring, Yellowstone National Park, Wyoming, United States - 20040719_148 ... | reverse complement strand
GAGCCTAGCGGCGCGTGCCGGCCTCGCCCGTGGCCGCCCCCCTGTTGACCCGGCGCGGCGCCGCTTGGCAGAGGCGTGGCATGCTGCGACTCGCCCTTCTCTGCCTCGCCGCCTTCGCAAGCCTTCCGGCGGCCGGGCAGAGGCCGCTGCCGGTGCCGCCGCCCTGGCCCGAGGTGGTGCCGCAGCCGCGCGGACGCGAGGCGACCCCACCGGTGCCCACGCCGCCTCCTCCGCCGCCACCCGAGCCGCCCGTGCCGGTTCGGCCTGCGGACGCGACGAGGGGGCCCGTCACCGGCCTGCCGCTGCCGCGCTTCGCCTCGCTCGGCTCGAACCGGATCAACCTTCGCCGCGGGCCGGGAACGCAGTTCCCGATCGACTGGACCTACCAGCGCGCCGGCTGGCCGGTGGAGATCGTGCGCGAGTTCGACATCTGGCGCCAGGTGCGTGACCATGACGGCGCCCAAGGCTGGGTGCAGCAGAGCTTCCTCACTGGCCGGCGCCACTTCGTCGTTCGCGGAGAGACACGCCCCCTCCTGCGCCGGCCGGAGGAGCGCGCTCCGGTGGTCGCCCGTCTCGCTCCGGGCGTGCTCGGGCGTATCCGCCGCTGCGAGGCAGGCTCCGCCTGGTGCGAGGTCGAGGTCCGAGGCAACCGGGGCTATCTGAAGCGCGCCTGGTTCTGGGGCACCTATCAGGGCGAGGAGGTGCGGTAGCGGCGCGGCGTCGCGCGCCCTGCGGCGCAGGGCCGATGCTCCCTGTCCCCCTTCCGGAGGCCTCAGAGCGACCGCACGAACCTGTCGCGCGGCCGGTTCAGCTCATGCAGCGCAAATGCGCTCGCCCAGTTCGCCTCCCGAACATAGGGCAGGCGCCGAAGCACCGACAGCGTCTCGGCCGGGCTCGCCGCAAGCGGCAGGCGCGCGAGCGCCGCCTCCGCCGCTGCCGTGTCGCCGCGGTCGAGCGCGGCGGCGGCCTCGGTCAGGGCCTGGATGACGAGCCCGGGCGGGGCATCGTCGCGTATGCCGATCGTCCGCCGCAGAGCGGAGCGCCCGTTCGCCATCTGAATCTGCGTCAACGGGTTGAGGCCGACGAAACGCGGGCCCTGGAGCGCGACGGCGGCGTACTCGAACTGCGCCAGCGTCTGCGCCGCGAGCGCCGGGCGGTCGGCGAGGCGATGCGGCGGATCGGCGAGGTAGTAGGCGGAGACCTGGACGGAGGTCAGGACCGGGTCAGACCCGATCGGCACCGAGAAGGGCGCGAGGGTCGAGAGCGGGATTCCGGCCTCGGGCGGGGTTCCGGGCGTCTGCGTGCAGCCAGCGAGGGCTGCGAGACCGACAGCGAGGAGGATGCGGCGGTGCATGAGTGTCTCTCCCTCTCAAACACTACCATGCCACGTGGGACAGGGCATGCCCGGCAAGGGCCGACGCCGACGCGATCGCGCGAGATTGTGCGATTCAGGCGGACCTGTTGTCACCGCTCGCACCCCGCCGTTGCGCACGCCGAAGCAGCTCCCCCGCGACCGTGACGGAGAAAGCTGCGCTAGAGTATGGCCCGCATGGCCCGACCCCGCCCCGTTTTCCGACCGCTTGCGCGCGTCGCGCTCGCGGTGCTCTGCGCCGGCTGCGTCGCCGCACCGCCGCCGGAGCCGCCGATCGCCTATCCTGCAAGCGCGCGCGAAAGGCTGGTTCGGATCGCGCTCGCCGAGTGGGAGGACTGGGGCAGGCCCTTCATCGACCACACCGGCCCTGCGGCGGCCGCGCCGCGCGAGGAGCGGCAGGAGCAGGACTGGGAGGCCTTCCCCGCCCTGGTCGCCTACTGGAGCGCCGTGCCGGGGCGGGAGGAGACGATCACGGCCAATCTCGCCCGCGTCCGCTCGGCCGAGCCGGCCTGGACCGACGTCCCCTGGAGCGCCGCCTTCCTCAGTTTCGTGCTGCGCACGGCGGGCTACAGCCGCGAGGACGTGCCGTCGTCGGACGCGCACTGGCGGATCGTCGATGCGCTGATCGCGCGTGAGGCGGCCTGGCCCGGCCGTGCGGCCTTCGGCGTCGCGGGTCCGTTCGAGCGCGCGCCGCTTCCGGGCGACCTCCTCTGCGCGACGCGCGGCGAGGCGCGCGGCCGCTATGCCCTCCCCGAGCACCGGGCGGCCGAGACGGGCACGCCGGTGCCGATGCACTGCGACGTGGTGGTGGGCATCCGTCCCGGCGTGGTCGAGGTAGTGGGCGGGAATGTGGGGGATGCAGTGCGCATGGCTCTGTTGCCCGCTCTGCCGGACGGGCGGCTTGCCGACCGGCCGGTCGAGGGAGCGCCCCCGCCGCCCGCCTGGTTCGCCCTGTTCGTCAACCGCGCGGGGCGGTGAGCACGAGCCCCTTCCCCGTCAGCGGCCGGTGAGGATCCGCTCGACGAGCTGTTTCACCGTCGGGATGAAGCCGTTCGAGTAGAACGGGTCGGTCGCGAAACGGTACGCGTTGTGGCCGGCGAACATCAGGTTGCGGTCGACGTCCTCGCCGTGGGCAATGTCCTGCAGGGTCTTCTGGATGCAGAAGCTGCGCGGATCGGCCTTCTTGCCGGTGCTGTAGTCGGGCCCATGCTGCGACCAGTTCGAGAAGCGGCAGGCGGAGAGGCAGCCCATGCACTCGATCTGGTCGCGCCTGATCTCGGCCGCCTTCTCGGGCGTGACGAAGATCAGCGTGCTGTCGGGGGTGCGCATCGCCTCCGAGAAGCCCTGCGCCACCCAGGCCCGGGCGGAGGCCGCGTCGGCCGGCGTGAGATAGACGACGCGACCGCGCGGTCCGGTGGCGAAGGCCTCCGTGTGTTCGCCCATCGCCTCCGTCGTGAAGGCCACCTGGCGCTCGTTCCGCTCCCTGAGCTCTTGGATGAAGCCGTTGTTGACGGCCGAGGAGTAGAAGCCGGTCGGCGAGAAGCGGTTGAGGAACACGTCGCCTTTCTTCAGCGTCAGCAGGCGCTGCTTCCAGGCGTCCGAGATCGGGCTCTCCTTGGTCAGCAGCGGGCGCGTGCCGAACTGGAAGGCGATGGGGCCGAGCTCGGGGTTGTCGATCCAGTCCTCCCACTCCGAGAGCCACCACACGCCGCCCGCCATGATCACCGGCACGTCGTCGAGCCCGAACTCCTTCATCGTGCGGCGAAGTGCGACGACGCGCGGATAGGGCGGCTCGGGCTTCTCGGGGTGCTCGCTGTTGGAGAGGCCGTTGTGCCCGCCGGCGAGCCACGGGTCCTCGTAGACCACGCCGCCGAGCCACTCGCGCGTCTTCCAATAGGCGCGCTTCCAGAGCGCGTTGAAGGCCCGCGCGGAGGAGACGATCGGGTAGTAGTAGACCGAGAAACGTGCCGCGATCTCGGACAGGCGGTAGGGCATGCCCGCGCCGCAGGTGATGCCGTTGATCAGCCCCTTCGCGCCCTCGAGCACGCCGGTGATCACCCGCTCCGCACCCCCCATCTCCCACAGGATGTTGGCGTGGATCCGCCCCTTGCCGCCCGACATTTCGTAGGCCGTCCGCGCCTGCTGGATCCCGCCCTGGATGCCGAAGGCGATCAGCTCCTCGTGCCGCTCGCGCCGCGTCTTGCCCTCGTAGATCTGGCGCACGAGGCGCCCGTCCGGCGTGTAGCTGTCAGCGTTCACCGCCGAGAAGGTGCCGACCCCTCCCGTTGCGGCCCAGGCGCCAGAGGAGACGCCGTTGGAGACAGACACACCCTTGCCGCCCTCAACGAGCGGCAGGACCTCGACGCCCCCCATGCGGATGGCATTCAGCGGCTTCACGACATCCTCCCGCGCCCCGGCCGGTCAGACCCGGAGCCCAAGCAGCAGAGTGACATACAGGAGACACCGGGTCATGCACAGGGCGGGGCCCGCGCTCCCGCTCGGGCGCCTCTCTGGCTACTGGGCCGCCTCGGGCTGGCCGCCCTGGCCGGCCAGCTGCGCCTCACGCTCACCGCGCTCGCGCCCGCCGTCGCGACGGCCCCCTCCCGCCTTGGGGCCGACCTTGTCAGTGATGTCCTCGCCGGTGACCTGGTCGACCACGCGCATCGAGAGCTTCACCTTGCCGCGCTCGTCGAAGCCGATCACCTTCACCTTCACGCTGTCGCCGACATTGACCACGTCCGTCGTCTTGCCGACGCGGCCTTGGGCGAGCTCGGAGATATGCACGAGCCCGTCGCGCGAGCCGAGGAAGTTCACGAACGCCCCGAACTCCGCCGTCTTGACCACCTTGCCGTCGTAGATCACGCCGAGCTCGGGTTCGGCGACGATGCCGCGGATCCAGCTGATCGCGGCCTGCGCCGCCTTGTCGTCGGTCGCCGCCACCCTGACCGTGCCGTCATCCTCGATGTCGATCTTGGTGCCCGTCACCTCGGTGATCTCGCGGATCACCTTGCCGCCGGAGCCGATCACGTCGCGGATCTTGTCGCGCGGGATGTGGATCACGGTGATCCGCGGGGCGTGGGCGGAGACGCTGTCGCGCGGCCGGCTCATCGCCTTCGCCATCTCGCCGAGGATGTGCAGCCGCCCCTCCTTCGCCTGGTCGAGAGCGATGCGCATGATCTCGGGCGTGATCGAGGTGATCTTGATGTCCATCTGCAACGAGGTGATGCCGCGCTCTGTGCCGGCCACCTTGAAGTCCATGTCGCCGAGATGGTCCTCGTCGCCGAGGATGTCGGAGAGAACGGCGAAGCCCCGCTCCTCCTTGATCAGGCCCATCGCGATCCCGGCCACCGGCCGCGGCAGCGGCACGCCCGCGTCCATCAAGGCGAGCGAGGAGCCGCAGACGGTCGCCATCGAAGAGGAGCCGTTGCTCTCGGTGATCTCGGAGACGACGCGGATCGTGTAGGGGAATTGCTCCTTCGAGGGCAGGAGCGGGTGGATCGCCCGCCAGGCGAGCTTGCCGTGGCCGATCTCGCGCCGGCCAGGGCTGCCCAGCCGCCCGGCCTCGCCGACCGAGAAGGGCGGGAAGTTATAGTGCAGCAGGAAGCGCTCGCGGTACTCGCCCTCGAGCGCATCGATGATCTGCTCGTCATCGCCGGTGCCGAGGGTGGCGACGCACAGCGCCTGGGTCTCGCCGCGGGTGAACAGGGCCGAGCCATGAGTGCGCGGCAGGGTGCCGACCTCGACATAGATCGGGCGCACCGTCTTGGTATCGCGCCCGTCGATCCTGAGCCCCGTGTCGAGGATCGCGTTTCGGACGATGTCGGCCTCGAGCTCCTTGAGCAGGCCCTTGGCCTTCTCCGCATCGAGCCCTTCGGCGGCGATCGCCGCGAGCGCGGCCTGCTTCGCCGCCGCGACCTTCTCGACCCGCGCCTGCTTCGCCTTCTCGGCATAGGCCTCGGTGAGCGGCCCGCGTGCCACCGCCTCGAGCTGTGACTTGAGAAGGGCGAGCGCCGGGTCCTCCTCCGGCAGCGGCCAGGGCTCCTTCGCCGCGAGCTCGGCGAGCTGGATGATCGCCTCGATCACCGGCTGGAACGCGGCGTGGCCGAACGTCACGGCGCCGAGCATCACCTCCTCGGAGAGCTCATGCGCCTCGCTCTCGACCATCAGAACGCCCTCGGTCGTGCCGGCGACGACGAGGTCGAGCGCGCTCTCCCTCATCTGCTCGGCGGTGGGGTTCAGAACATACTCCCCGCCGATGTAGCCGATCCGCGCACCGCCGATCGGCCCGAGAAACGGGATCCCCGAAAGCGTCAGCGCGGCGGAGCAGCCGATCATCGCCACAATGTCGGGGTCGTTCACGAGGTCATGCGACAGAACGGTCGCGATCACCTGCACCTCGTTGCGGAACCCGTCGGGGAAGAGCGGGCGGATCGGCCGGTCGATCAGGCGCGAAGTCAGAACCTCCTTCTCGGTCGGCCGCCCCTCGCGCTTGAAGAACCCCCCCGGGATCTTGCCCGCGGCGAAGGTCTTCTCCTGGTAGTGAACCGAGAGCGGGAAGAAGTCCTGCCCCGGTTTCGGCGACTTCGCGCCGACGACGGTGCAGAGCACCACCGTCTCGCCATAGCGGGCGAGCACCGCCCCGTCCGCCTGCCGGGCCATCTTACCCGTCTCGAGCGAGAGCGTCCGCCCGCCCCAGGAGAGCTCCTTGCGGAAGACATTGAACATCACCGGTCATCCTTTCGTCTGGATGCCGAAGCGGATGGCGGGGCTGGTCCGCACGCCTGCGCCGTTCGGGAGCGGGCGGCGCTTCGGGCGGCATGGCAGGGCGGCGCGAAAAGGCCCGCGCCAGCCATCCATGTGGCCGGAAACGCCGTCATGCAGGCCCCGACGGGCGGAGCGCGGCGGGGTCGATCACCGCCATGCGCAACGGCTTGCCCTTGCGCGCCTCGGCGCAGAGGGCGGTTGCCCGCGCGCCACCGCGGCGCGCGGGAATGGTCAGGCGGCGGGGGAGGCCCGCAGCCATGGTCGGAACGGAGCGTCCGCCCGCCCTCAGCGACGGAGGCCGAGGCGCTTGATGAGCGCGTCGTAGCGCGCCGCGTCCTTGCGCTTGACATAGTCGAGCAGGCGACGGCGCTGCCCCACCATCATCAGAAGGCCGCGGCGCGAGTGGTAGTCCTTCGCGTGCTCCTTCAGATGCTCGGTGAGGTTCTTGATGCGCTCCGAGAGCAGGGCGACCTGCACCTCGGGAGAGCCCGTGTCGCCGGGCTTGGTGGCGTATTCCTTGATGAGCGCGCTGCGGCGCTCGGCCGTGATCGACATCAGGGTTCTCCATCAGACCCGCTTCGCCACACCCCCACCGGCCTGCCATGCCCGCAGGGGCGATTCGAGCGCCGCCTCACTCCGCATGGGAGAGGAGCCGCACAGGGTGCAGCATCCCGTCGCCAAGCCGGCCGAGCGCGAGCGCCTTGCCCCCCGCCATCACGCGCACCAGACCACCGTCCGGGTCGGCATCCTGCGGCATCCGGGAGAGGAACGGCACGAGCGACAGGGCTTGGCCGTTCGCCAGCCGGGCGGCCTCCTCCCCCGTCAGGGCCAGCGCCGGGATGTCGGCCAGCGCGGTCTCGACCGGGAGTACGAGGCTCAGGGCCGAGGCGTCTTGCCCGAGCGCGAGCAGTTTGTCCAGCGAAACCGCCTGCGCCTCCGTGAACGGGCCGACCCGACGCCGGCGCAACGCCGCGACATGGCCGACCGTGCCGAGCGCACGGGCGAGGTCGCGCGCGAGGCTCCGCATGTATACGCCCTTGCCGCTTTCGACCACGAACACGGCCGTGTCGGCATCGGGGCGCGCCACCAGTTCGAACCGGTCGACCTGGGCCGGCCGCGGGGCGAGCTCGACCTCGGCTCCGGCGCGGGCGAGGTCGTAGGCGCGTTCTCCCTGAACCTTCACGGCGGAGAACCGGGGCGGCACCTGCATGATCGTGCCGGTGAAGGCGGGCAGGGCAGCGCGGATCGCCGCATCGGTCGGGCGGACGTCGGAGGTTTCGGTCACCACGCCATCCGCGTCGTCGCTGTCGCGCGCCTCGCCGAAGCGCAGCGTGAACACGTACTCCTTCGTGCCGTCCATCACGTAAGGGACGGTCTTCGTGCCCGCGCCGAGCGCGAGCGGCAGCACTCCGGTCGCGATCGGGTCGAGCGTGCCCGCGTGGCCGACCTTCTGCGCCGCGAGCGACCGCTTCACCGCGTTCACCACATCGGTCGAGGTCAGGCCCGCCGGTTTGTCGATCACGATCCAGCCGTCGATCGGCCGGCCCTTCCGCGTGCGCGGCACGGCTCAGTCCTCGTCGCGACGGGGATCGGCCGGGCGGGGGGAGAGGTCGCGCGCGACCGACGGCGAGCGGATCAGCGCCTCGATCCTGGCGGCGGCGTCGATCGCTGTGTCGGCACGGAAGGCGAGGTCGGGCGCGAACTTGGTCCGCACCGCCTGTGCCACCTGCCCGCGCAGGAAAGGCGCGGCGCGCCTCAGCGCGGCGAGGATCACGGAGGGGTCGCCGCCCCCTAGGGGAGTGACGAACACGGTCATGTGCCTGAGGTCGGGCGAGGCGCGAACCTCGGTCACGGTGATCCGCGACACGGCGAGCTCAGGGTCGCGGAAGTCGCCGCGCTCGAGCAGGGCGGCGAGCGCATGCCGAACCTGCTCCGCCACGCGAAGCTGCCGCTGCGAGGGGCCACCGCCGGACGCCCCTCTGGCCTTGCCACCTGACATGCCTTCCTCCCGGCGGAGAGCCTCACGCCGGAACGGTCTCGGTCTCGAAGCACTCGATCACGTCGCCCTCGCGGATGTCCTGGTAGTTCGCGAAGGCCATGCCGCACTCGAAACCGCGCGTCACCTCCCGCACGTCGTCCTTGAAGCGCTTGAGCTGGCTGAGCTCGCCGGTGTGGATCACCACCCCGTCGCGCAACAGCCGCACGCCGGCGCCGCGCTTGACCACGCCCTCCGTCACCATGCAGCCCGCCACCTTGCCGACCTTGGTGATGTCGAACACCCGGCGGATCTCGGCATAGCCCAGGAACTTCTCGCGCTCCTTCGGCGCGATCTTGCCCTTGACGAGGTTCTCGATGTCGGTCGCGACGTCGTAGATGATCGAGTAGTAGCGTATGTCGACGCCGTCGCGGGCGGCGAGGTCGCGCGCCTGGGCCGTGGCGCGGACGTTGAAGGCGACGATCACGGCCGCCGAGGCCTTGGCGAGCTGCACGTCGCTCTCGGTGATCTGGCCCACCGCGCTGTGCAGGACCCGCACCTTCACCTCGTCGTTGCCGAGCTTGAGCACGGTGGCGGCGATCGCCTCGGCCGAGCCCTGGACGTCGGCCTTGACGAGCACGGCGACCTCCTTCTGCTCGCCGGCCTGGATGCGCGCGAGCATCTGGTCGAGCGTGCCGCGCGCCGCCGTCTGGCCGGCGGCCGCCTTCTCGCGCAGCTTGCGCTGGCGGAACTCGCTGATCTCGCGCGCCCGCCCTTCGTCGTCGAGAACGATGAAGGGCTCGCCCGCACTCGGCACAGCCGACAGCCCGAGAATCTCGACCGGCATCGAGGGGCCCGCCTCCTTCACCTGCCGCCCCTTGTCGTCGAGCATGGCGCGCACGCGCCCCCACTCGGCGCCGGCGACGACGATGTCGCCCTGCCTGAGCGTTCCCTTCTGCACGAGAACGGTCGCGACAGGGCCGCGGCCACGGTCGAGCCGGCTCTCGATCACGGTGCCCTCCGCCGGACGGTTCGGGTTGGCCTTGAGGTCGAGCACCTCGGCCTGCAGGAGGATCGCTTCCTCGAGCTTGTCGAGGTTGATCTTCTTCAGCGCCGAGACCTCGACGTCCTGGGTGTCGCCGCCCATCGCCTCGACCACCACCTCGTGCTGCAACAGTTCGGTGCGCACGCGGTCCGGCCGGACGCCCGGTTTGTCGATCTTGTTGATGGCGACGATGATCGGCGCGTTCGCCGCCTTGGCATGGCGGATCGCCTCGACGGTCTGCGGCATCACGCCGTCATCCGCGGCGACGACGAGCACGACGATGTCGGTCACCGAGGCGCCGCGCGCGCGCATCGCGGTGAAGGCCTCGTGGCCTGGCGTGTCGATGAAGGTGATCTTCGCGCCCGAGGACAGCGTCACCTGGTAGGCGCCGATGTGCTGGGTGATGCCGCCCGCTTCGCCCGCCGCCACGTCGGTCTGCCGAAGCGCATCGAGAAGGCTCGTCTTGCCGTGGTCGACATGGCCCATGACGGTGACCACAGGCGGGCGCGGCACGAGCGACGCAGGGTCATCCGCCGGCCGCTCGAGGCCGAGCTCAACATCGCTCTCCGCCACACGCTTCGGCCTGTGCCCGAGCTCGGTGACGACGAGTTCGGCGGTATCGGCGTCGATCGTCTGCGTCACGGTGGCCATGACGCCGAAGCGCATCAGCGTCTTGATCACGTCCGCCCCGCGCACGGCCATGCGGCTCGCGAGCTCCTGGACAGTGATCGCCTCAGGGATCACCACCTCGCGGATCACCTTGAGCTCGCCCGACATCCGGCGCTCGTTCTCCGCCTGGCGGCGCTCGCGCTCGCGCTGCCGACGCAGCGAGGCGATCGACCGGACGCGCTCGTCCTCGTCGGTCAGAACCGCGGCCACATTGACCTTGCCCGACCGGCTGAGGCGGTCGACCAGCGCCTTCTTGGCTGCCCCGAGGGTCGGCCGCTTCGCCGCCCCGCCCGCGCCGCCCGAGCGACGCCCGGGCCGACCCTCGTCGTCCTCGTCGAGGGCGCGGCGGAAGCGCAGCGTGCTCTCGGCCGCGGGCGCCTCGGCAACCAGGCTCGGCGCAGCCGCTGGCGCGACGCCGCGCGCCCGTGCCTCGGCACGCTCGGCCGCCGCGTTGGCGCGGCGCTGCACCTCGAGGTCCTCGGCGCGCGCCTTCGCCTCCTCCTCGGCGCGTCGGCGTGCCTCTTCCTCGGCACGACGGCGGGCCTCCTCCTCGGCACGCGCCTTCGCCTCCTCCTCCGCCCGGCGGCGCGCCTCCTCCTCGGCACGGCGCCGCGCCTCCTCGGCGGCGGAGAGCACACTGATCGACTGCGCTTCGGCCTCGCGCCGGCGCTGCTCGCGCAGCTGCTCCTCGAGCGCCCGGGTCCGGGCGGCGCGCTCCTCGGCCGTCAGCTGCCGCGGCGCGCCGGCGGCCGGGCGCAGTGCGCCGGCCGGACGTGCGAGCGGGGTGCGCGCCGCGCCACCGGCCGACCCGGGAACGGACGGCGCCGCAGGCGGCGCAGCCTGGCCGGCCGGAGCAGCCGCCGGGGCACGGGCGGCCGAAGCGGTAGCGGACGGCAGGACGCGCTTCTTCACCACCTCGACCTGCACGACCTTGCTCCGGCCGTGGCTGAAGCTCTGCCGGATCGACCCGGCATCCACCGTCTTGCCGAGCTCAAGCCGGCCTCGGCTCAAGCTGAGCCTGCCCTTGGCCGCATCCTGCTCGTTCGTGTCGCTCATCCTGTCAGCCGGCCCCGTCTCGGTCATCCGTTGCATCACTCACCGCGCCTTCGCTCGCGGTCTCCCCGCGCATGCCGGCAAGCCGGGCCGACTCGACGGCCACGGCCTGCGCGAGCCGCCCCGGCGCCAGGGCGACATGCACCACCTGCTCGCGGCCGAACACGGCGCCGAGCGCCACCGCATCGAGCGGCGCGACGACAGGAACGGACGCCCCGGCGAGCAGCTTACGCCGCCCCTCCGCCGCGCCATCCCGCGCCGTCACGACCAGCCCGGCACGCCCGGTCATGACCCAGTCGCGTGCCTTGACGAAGCCGCACACCGCCCGCCCGGCACGACGCGCGAGGCCGAGCGTGTCGGCGATCCGCCGTTCCAGCCCCGCGACAATCTGGGCGCCCAGGCCCTCGGGCACCCGAACCTCGGCCTTCGCCGCCCGCGCGAACAAACGCCTCGAACAGGCCTGTTCTAGCACAGCGGCCCTTGCGCTCAACCACATTCCCCGGCCGGGAAGCCGTGCCGCAAGGTCGGGCACCACCATCCCGTCAGGCCCGACCACGAAGCGGATCATGGCCTCCTTGGGCAGAACGGCACGCGTGACGATGCAGCGGCGGAAGGGGCCGTGAACCTCCTCCTCGCCCGGATCCTTTTCGGCCAGAGGCGCCGCTCCGCCCATCGCGCCGTCCCGGCGCTGCCCCGCCTTAGTGCTTCGGCCCGGCCCCGCCCGCATCCGACGCCGGCTCCGCCGCACGGTCCTCGCCCTCGAACCAGTGGGCGCGTGCGGCCATGATCACCGCCTTGGCGGTCTCCTCGTCCATCGCCTCCGCCCCGAGGATCTCGATCAGCTCGTCGGAGGCGAGGTCGGCGAGGTCATCGAGGCTTTTGACCCCCTTCTCGCCGAGCTTGACCAGCATCGCCGGCGTGAAGCTTCCCAGGGCCGCGATCTCCTCGGACACGCCGAGCTCCCGGTAGCGTGCGGTGAGCTTGGCATCACGGTCGGCGATGAAGGCCTCGGCGCGCCGCTTCAGCTCGGCCGCAATCGCCTCGTCGAAGCCCTCGATCTCGGCCAGTTCCTCGAGCGGCACCATCACGAGCTCCTCGACGGTGGTGAACCCCTCCGTCACGAGCAGCCCGGCGATCACATCGTCGACATCGAGCGCCTCGACGAACAGAGCCGAGCGACGGCGGAACTCCTCCTGGCGGCGCTCGCTCTCCTCGGTCTCGGTCAGGATGTCGATGTCCCAGCGTGTCAGCTGCGAAGCGAGCCGGACGTTCTGGCCGCGGCGGCCGATCGCGAGCGAGAGCTGGTCGTCCGGCACCACCACCTCGATGCGCCGGTTCTCCTCGTCGAGCACCACCTTGGTCACCTCGGCCGGGGCGAGCGCGTTGACGACGAAGGTGGCCGGGTCGGGCGACCAGGGGATGATGTCGATCTTCTCGCCCTGGATCTCCTGCACGACCGCCTGCACGCGCGACCCGCGCATGCCCACACAGGCGCCGACCGGGTCGATCGAGCTGTCGTGGCTGACCACCGCCATCTTGGCCCGCGAGCCGGGATCGCGCGCCACCGCCTTGATCTCGATGATGCCGTCGTAGATCTCTGGCACTTCCTGGGCGAACAGGCGGGCGACGAAGTTCGGATGCGTGCGGGAGAGGAAGATCTGCGGCCCGCGCGGCTCCTCGCGCACGTCGTAGATGTAGGCGCGCACCCTGTCGCCGTTGCGGAAGCTCTCGCGCGGAATGAGCTCGTCGCGGCGCAACAGCCCCTCCGCCCGGCCGAGATCGACCATCAGGTTGCCGTACTCGGTGCGCTTGACGATGCCGTTGACGATCTCGCCCACCCGGTCCTTGTACTCGTTGTACTGACGCTTGCGCTCGTACTCGCGCACGCGCTGCACGATCACTTGCTTCGCCGTCTGCGCCGCGATCCGCCCGAAATCGATCGGCGGCAGCGGGTCGACGATGAACTCGCCGACCTTGATCCCGGGGCGGATCTTCTGCGCGATCGCGACCGGGATCTGTGTGGCCTCGTTCTCGACGGTCTCTACCACCTCGGTCCAGCGCGAGAGCTTCACCTCGCCGGTCTTGCGGTCGATCGTCGCGCGGATGTCCTTCTCGTGGCCGTACTTGGCGCGCCCGGCCTTCTGGATGGCCTGCTCCATCGCCTCGAGAACCTCCTCGCGGTCGATCGCCTTCTCGCGTGCGACGGCGTCGGCGACCTGGAGAAGCTCGGGCCTGGCGATCGCGATGTCCATTCCGTCCTCGTTCCGTATTCCGTTCCGTGTTCAGTTGCGTGGCCGATCGGGCCGCGTCGCCTCGATCAGCGCGTCGGTCAGCACAAGCCGCGCCGAGCGGATCGCCTCGAGCGGCACGGTCACCTCCCTCCCGTCCTCGAGCCTCAGCCGTGCCGCCGCCGGCACCTCCGCAAGCCCGAGCACCGTGCCCGAGAAACGCCGCCGCCCCTCGATCGGAGCGGTGGTCTCGACACGGGCGGCGTGGCCTGCCCAGCGCACCCAGTCCTTGGGCCGTGTCAGCGGCCGGTCGATCCCGGGGGAACTCACCTCGAGCGTGTAGGCGCCCTGGATCGGGTCCTCGACGTCAAGGATCGCCGAGACCGTGCGGCTGATCGCCTCGCAGTCGTCGAGGCCGATCGGTGCCCCGTCGGCCCGGTCGGCCATGATCTGCAGGGTCGGCCGCTCCTTGCCGGAGAGCCGGATGCGGACGATCTCGTAACCCATCGCGGCGATGGGCGGTGCGAGGAGCGCCAGGAGGCGCCCTTCCAGCCCGTCATGGCGTGGCAGCGTATCGGCTTGGTCTGGCGGCGAGGTTTCGGCCAAAGCAAAAAAGGCGGCCCGTGAAGGCCACCCTCCATCAGCGTGGAAGATGTTTGGTGCGCCTCCTCAGATACGCCTCCGGTTCGACGATTGCAAGGCCCGGCCCTGGGCGCGCAGCAGGGGTGGAGTGGGGGTGGACGGGCCACGCCAGAGGGGCGTAGGTCTCGCCGCTCCCAACACCCGGGATCACGCCATGACACTGAAGGCCGCCATCGTTCCCGTCACGCCCTTGCAGCAGAACTGCGCCATCCTGTGGGACCCGGAGACGGGGCAGGGCGCGGTGGTGGACCCGGGCGGCGATTCCGAGTGGGTTGCCGAACGCGTGGCTGCCCACGGCGTCACGGTCGAGCACATCCTCCTCACCCACGGGCATATCGACCATGCGGGCGGCGCAGCCCGACTGAGGCGCCTGCTCGGCGGCGTGCCGATCCTCGGCCCTGGCATCGAGGACCGGTTCCTGCTCGAGGAGCTGCCGCTCGCCGGGGCGCGCTTCGGCATCCTCGACGCCGAGGCGGTGACGCCGGACCGCTGGCTCGCCGAGGGCGACACGATTTCGATCGGCAGGCGTGAGTTTGCGGTGCTTCACTGCCCTGGCCACACGCCCGGCCACGTCGTGTTCGTCGATCAGCCGGGCAAGGTCGCGGTCGTGGGGGATGTGCTGTTCCGCGGCTCGATCGGCCGCACCGACTTCCCCTATGGCGACCACGCGGCGCTCGTCGGCTCGATCCGCTCGAAGCTGTTTCCGCTCGGAGACGACATCGCCTTCCTGTGCGGCCACGGGCCCGGCTCGAGCTTCGGTGCGGAGCGTCGCACCAATCCCTTCGTGGGCGACCGGGCGTTTCCGTAGCAGGCAGGCCGCGACGCCGGCGCTGTCAGCCCTCGGCGGCGACTACCACCCGACGCGCCGGCACCGCCTCGCCAGCCGGGACAGCCGCGTAGAGGTCCTTCGCTGCCTCGATCAGCACCACGCCGCCAAGCCGCGGCGCGACCCGCCGCCCCGCACGCTCCCACGCTCCCGCTCCGCGCAGAAGCCAGCCCCAGCCGAGCGGCGGGCAGTAGAGAGCGGCCTCGCGCCTGACCACTCGGAACATCGACGCGACGAGCAGTCGCTCGAGCTGCCCCTGCGAGTAGGGGCGGCCGTGCCCGAAGGGTGTGGCCTCGCTGTAGGCCCACCAGCCGGTGCGTGACGGTGCGACCACCATCAGCCGGCCGTCGTCCTTAAGGACACGCCAGGCCTCGCGCAGCGCCCGGCGCGCGTTCTCGGCGTGTTCGAGCGCATGGACCATCAGCACCCGGTCGAAGGCAAGGTCGGGGAAGGGGAGCCGATCCTCCTCGGCGACGGTGACGAGCCCCGCCCGGCGCCGCGGCCAGCGGATCGCGCCCATCGAGGCGTAGGCGCAGCCGACCGTTCGGTCGCCCGCTTCGCGCCAGAGGCTGAGATACGGCATCGGGTAGCCGAGGCCGAGCAGCGCCGTTCCCGGAACGATCGGCCAGAGCGAGGCAAGACGCGCCCGGAGCGTGCGCGCGGCGACATGGCCGAGTGGCCCACCATAGAAGCGCCGAAGCTCCTCGACCTCGTGTCCCAGCATGTGCATGGCCCACACCTAGCACGGCGTTGGTCGCCGCGCCGCCGGGTGCTACTCATCGGCGGCATGATCGAGATCGCCCCAATTCCCTGTCTTGCCGACAACTACGCCTGGCTGCTGCACGAGACCGTTCGGGGAGCCACCGCCGTGGTCGATCCCGGCGAGGCGGAGCCGGTGGCGCGCGCTCTTGCCGAGCGCGGCCTGAAGCTCGACCTCATCCTGCTCACCCACCACCACGGCGACCATGTCGGCGGTGTCGCGGCGCTGAAGGCGGCGCATGGCTCTGCCGTGCTCGGCGCGGCAGCCGATGCGGCCCGCCTTCCCGCTCTCGACCGTGGGCTCAAGGAGGGCGACACGGTCGCGCTCGGCGAGGCGATCGCGACAGTGCTCGACACGCCCGGGCACACGCGCGGCCACATCTCGTTCCACTTCCCCCGGGAAGGCGTTCTTGTCTGCGGCGACACGCTGTTCAGCCTCGGCTGCGGCAGGCTGATCGAGGGCACGGCAGAGGAGATGTTCCGCTCGCTCCGTCGCCTCGCCGCCCTGCCGGCGGAGACGCGGGTGCTCTGCGGCCACGAATACACGCTCGCGAACGCGCGCTTCGCCCTCACGGTCGACCCCGACAACGCCGCCCTCAAGGCGCGCGCCGCGGAGGCCGAGGCGCAGCGCGCGCGGGGAGAGCCGACGCTTCCCTCCCTGCTCGGCACCGAACGCGCCGCCAATCCCTTCTTGCGCGCCCCCGACGTCGCAACCTTCGCGCGGCTGCGCGCGCAGAAGGACGCCTTCCGCGAGCCCCCCGCTGCGAGCCGAGGGACGCCCTGATCGTGATGCGGCTCTTCCACTCGCCGGCCAGCCCCTATGTGCGGAAGGTGATGGCGTGCGCCATCGCGCGCGGCATCGAGGGGCGGATCGAACGGGTGCCGACCAACCCGCATCTCTCCCCGCCGGAGCTCGTCGCGCTGAACCCTCTCTCGAAGGTGCCCACGCTCGTCGGCGAGGACGGCGTCGCCTATTTCGACAGCCCGGTCATCTGCGAGTATCTCGACACGATCGGCGAGGCGCCGCCCCTGCTTCCGGCCGCCGGCCCCGCGCGGCTCGCGGTGCTCCGGCAGCAGGCGATCGGTGATGGCATCATGGACGCGGCCGTCGGCCGACGGGGCGAGAGCCTTCGGCCGAAGGAGGAGGCGCGCGAGGCAGTGATGGCGCGGCAGGCGGCAGCGGTCGCCCGCGCCCTCGACCTTCTCGAGCGCGAGGCCGACAGCCTCTCGGGCCCGCTCACGCTCGGGTCGATCGCCGTTGCGGTCGCGCTCGGCTATCTCGATTTCCGTTTCCCGGCCGATCGCTGGCGGGACGGCCATCCGACGCTCGCGACCTGGTACGACAGCGTCGCGAAGCACCGCGCCTTTCTCGAGACCGCCCCGGTCGGCTGACGGGGATGGACCTCCGCAACCCGAGCCTCCGCGCCGAGGAGGTGGTGAAGGCCCTCGGCCTCTCCCCCCACCCGGAGGGCGGGTGGTATCGCGAGACGTGGCGCGACGCCCCCGAGGACGGGTCGCGCGGCGCCGGCACGGCGATCCTGTTCCTGCTCGCGGCTGAGCGGCATTCGCACTGGCACCGGGTGGATGCCGCGGAACTGTGGCTGTGGCACGCGGGGGCGCCGCTTGTGCTCACCCTCTCCCCGGACGGGCACGATGCCGAGGCGCATCTGCTGGGGCCCGATCTCGGAGCGGGGCAGCACCCGCAGCGCCTGGTCCCCGCCGGGTGGTGGCAGACCGCGGCGAGTCTCGGGCGGTGGACGCTCGTCTCCTGCACCGTCAGCCCGGCGTTTCGGTTCGAGGGGTTCGAGCTCGCCCCGCCCGACTGGCGGCCGACGCCGAGGCGGTGACCGGGCACAGGCGCGCGGCTGCGGCCGTTGCGCCGCGCCCGGGGCATGTGCAGGCTCGCGCTTCGGTCGCGCACCGATCCGGCAGGAGAACAGGGCCATGGCACGTCGGCGCATCCTCTCCCTCGACGGCGGCGGCTCTTGGGCGCTGCTCGAGGTCTGGTCGCTGATCCAGGCCTATGGCGCAGAGACGCCCGGGCACGATGTGCTTGCCGAGTTCGACCTCGTCGCCGCCAATTCCGGCGGGAGCCTCGTTCTCGGCGGCCTGCTGATGGACCTCACCCTCGGCGAACTGATGGAGCTGTTCCGAAGCGAGGCGCGGCGGCGGCAGATCTTCGTCGCCGGAGCCTCGCCTCCGGCGCGCTACAGCACCGACGGCAAGCTGGCCGGCCTGCGCGCGATCCTCGGGCCGACTGACCGGCCGTTGCCCGAGGTGGCCTCGCGCACGGGCAATCGCGGGCGCCCTCTGCCGCACGTCCTGATCGCGGCTTATGCGGTGGAACAGGAGAAGGGCGTCCTGTTCCGCTCCGACCTCACCGCGCCGGCGGCGTCGGTCGAGCCCGTCGAGGCGGGGCGCCCGCCCTCGGTGACGCTCGCCGAGGCGATCCATGCCTCCTCCAACGCGCCGATCCTCTATTTCGACGACGCGGCCCGCCTCGCCGCCGGCAATTTCTGGGATGGCGCGATCGCCGGCTGGAACTGCCCCGCCGCCGTGGCGGTGATCGAGGCGCTCGCCTATGGCTGGCAGCCTCGGGAAATCGTCCTGCTCTCGCTCGGCAGCGGGAACGTGCTCGTGCCCGACAAGCGCCTGCCGCCCCCCTCCGACGACCTCGGGCTCAAGCTGCAGCGGCTTTCGCGCGAGGTTGGCATGATGCTCCGCGCGATCCTGAAGGAACCCGCAAGCAGCGCTCCTTTCCACGCGCATGTCATGCTCGGCGGAGCGCTGCCTACGAATCCGCGCGATGCGATCACGGATGGCCCGGTGGTACGGCTGAACCCGATGCCGGGGCCCGCGACGACCGACCCGCCGCATGCCCGCCTCGCGGCGCTCGACATGGACGCGATTGCCGCGGAGGACGTCGCGGTTATCGAGCGCCTAGGCCAGCGCTGGCTCGCGGGCTTCGTGCCGAACGAGCCGGTGCGGATGCAGCGCGCGACCGGCCACCCCGACATCGGCCACCGCACCGCGGCGGAGGCGCTCGCCGCCTGGGCCGCGCTCGCGCCGCGACGGGTGGGCTAGCCGGGGTCGCGATAGGCCGGATCGATCGAAACGTCGTAGGCGTCCGCGAGCCGGTTGGTCTCCGCCGCCATCGCGACAATGGCGAGGAGCTCGCCGCGCATCTCCTCCGTCATGCCTTTCGCCCGCGCCGCCGCTGTGTGGCTCGCCATGCAGTAGGCGCAGCCATTCGCGGTCGAGACAGCGAGATAGAGCATCTCCTTCGTCAGCGGGTCGAGCACGCCGGGGCCCATCACCTCGCGCAGCGAGTCCCGGGTGCGACAGAGCGTCGGCGGGTGGACAGCGAGGGCCTTCCAGAAATTGTTGACATCCGGAATGTTCCGCGCGGCCTTGATCTCGTCATGACCGCGCGGACCTCCGGCGGCGCCTCCTCGTACTGGACGAGCCTTGCCATGCTTATGCTCCTATTTCTTCGCTGCCTTGATGCGGAAGCAGCTCCGCGCGGGGATCCATTCCCGCCCCGTCACCGCCTCCGGCGCCTTGCCCGCGAGCACCTGGCGCACATCGGCGATCACCTCGGCGCGCTTGCGGTAGTACTGGTGGTTCGCGTCCTTCACCGAGCCGGTGGAGGAGACCTCGGTGCAATCGACGAGCGTCACCTTCTGCGGAAGCGAGGTGAGGGTGCGCGGGCCGGTGGCGCCGAGCCGGTCAGGGTTGCCCTTCGAGACGTCGCTGATCACGAGCGCGTTGTCGTTGCGCGCGAAATACACATAGACCTGCTCGGCGAGCTCGGGCAGTCGGGCGAGCTTCGTCTCGTGCTCGAAGGCGTTGTTGTCCTCGTCCGCCGCCATCAGGAAGATCGTGTGCAGCACCCGCGGCAGCCGCTTGCCGCCGTAATCCGAGATCAAGGCCTGAAGCGCGTTGCGCAGCGCGTAAGTCCCCATCGAGTGCGCGACGAGATGGATCTTCGCGTGACAGAGATCGATCTTCGGCTCGCGGTTCTCGCGCTGTGCCTTGAGCCTCTCCTTGACCGCCTCGTCCTGGAGGTCCTTCAGGTAGCCAAGGAGCCTCTGCAGCGCGCGGGCGATCGCCTTGGCGGAAGAGCGCGCGTCGTCCCGGTCGGAGGCGTAGCTCAGGAACGGAACGACCTTGCCGTCCGCCGGCCAGGAGAACATCGCCGTCTCGATGGGGAAGGATCTCGTTCCCCAGGCCGTCTTGATCTCGGCGGCGTTCGAGAGGGCGTTCCGGAAGTCGCAGGCAAAGCCATGCAGCATCAGCACGAGGTCGGCCTCGTTGTCGATCAGGCGCTGCCTGAGGCCCTCGAACACCGCATCCGACCCGAGCAGGACCGTCTCGCCGTCCGCGCCCGGGGTGCCCGGAATGTTCTCCGGCGCGACGTCGAGCCTCGCGATCCGGAACGGGGTCTCCCCCCTCCTGTCGGGTTCCATGTCGGCGGCGCCGTAGCGGAGCCAGAGCGGCGATTTTGGGTTCAGCCGCGGGCCGAACCCGGTGACAACGCCGTTCTCGACGATCTCCTCGCGGTTGGTCGCGAAGTGGACGCGCACCGCCATCAGCCCCTCCCGTCACTGCATTCGTCCCGGGAACGATACGGCGCCGTAGCAGGGGCGGCAATCTCGCCCTGAACGTGGCGGAGCGGCGGCGAGCGGCCGCGCCGGCGCGTGTCCTGCCGCGCGTGCTGCCCTCCTCCCTCCGAAGCGCGTCAGTACATGTGCTGGCCGCCGTTCGCCGAAAGCGTCGAGCCGGTGATGAAGGAGGCCTCGTCGGCGGTGAGGAACGCCACGCAGCGGGCAATGTCCTCGACAGTGCCGAGCCGGCCGACCGGGATCTTGGCGATGATCTTCTCGAGCACGTCCGCGGGCACGGCACGGACCATGTCGGTGTCGATATAGCCGGGGGCGACGGCGTTCACGGTGATGCCCGCGCGCGCCCCCTCGAGCGCGAGCGCCTTGGTGAAGCCGTGGATGCCCGACTTCGCGGCGGCGTAGTTCACCTGGCCGTACTGCCCGGCCTGGCCGTTGATCGAGCCGATGTTGACGATGCGGCCGAACTTGCGCGCCACCATCCCGTCCCAGACGAGCTTGCACATGTTGAAGCAGGAGCCGAGATTGGTGTCGATCACGGCGTCCCACATCTCGCGCGTCATCCGCCGCATCGTCGCATCCCGAGTGATGCCGGCGTTGTTGACGAGGATCTCGATCGGGCCGACCTCGGCCTCGATCTGCGCCACCGCCGCCTTGCACGCCTCGAAATCGGCGACGTCGAACTTGTACACCTTGCAGCCCGTCTCGGCAGCGAAGGCGGCCGCCGCCGCGTCGTTTCCGGCATAAGAAGCGACGACCCGTCGCCCCTGGGCGATCAGCGCCTTCGAGATCCCGGCACCGATGCCGCGGGTGCCGCCGGTGACGAGTGCGACGCGTGCCATGTGACGATGTCCTCCCCTCAGGTTCGATGCCCGGCACCTTGGCGGCGCCCTGCCTCATCCGCGCGCAACAGTCGCGCGGGAGAGAGCGGGCCACAAGAGGGCATCACGCCGAGGCGTGGAGCCGAGACGACCAGCTCAGCGAACAGCCGGTGACGCGCATGGAGAGCTGCGGCCGGGAGGTCCAGCCCGCCCCCCGGGCTCGAGCGGCGATGGGCGCGCGCGCCGACGCGCCCGGGTGGCCCCGCGGCGGCTTGTGCCGTGCGCCGCCTCAGCCGCGCTCGACGCACATGGCGATTCCCATGCCGCCGCCGATGCAGAGTGTGGCGAGCCCCTTCTTCGCGCCGCGGCGCGCCATCTCGTAGAGCAGCGTCGTCAGCACCCGCGCGCCGGAGGCGCCGATCGGGTGGCCGAGCGCGATCGCCCCGCCATTGACGTTCACCTTCGCTGGGTCCCAGCCGAGGTCCTTGTTCACCGCGCAGGCCTGGGCCGCGAAGGCCTCGTTCGCCTCGACGAGGTCGAGATCGTCGATCTTCCACCCGGCCTTCTTCAAGGCCGCCCGCGAGGCGGGAATGGGGCCGGTGCCCATGATCGCGGGGTCGACCCCCACGGTCGCCCACGAGACGATGCGCGCGAGCGGCGCGATGCCGCGGCGCTCCGCCTCCGCCGCGCTCATCAGCACCACCGCGGCCGCACCGTCATTGATACCGGAGGCGTTTCCGGCGGTGACGGTTCCGTCCTTGGCGAAGGCGGGCCGGAGCTTGGCGAGCACCTCGAGCGTCGTGTCGGGCTTGGGGTGCTCGTCGGTGTCGACCACCACCTCGCCCTTGCGGGTTTTCACCGTCACCGGAACGATCTCGTCGCGGAACCGCCCGGCCGCCATCGCTTCCGCCGCCTTGCGCTGGCTCTGGTAGGCGAACTCGTCCTGCTGCTCGCGGGTGATCTGCCACTGCCGGGCCACGTTCTCGGCGGTGTTGCCCATATGGTAGCCGTTGAAGGCGTCCCACAACCCGTCCTTGATCATGGTGTCGACCATCTGGAAGTCGCCCATCTTCACGCCCGCGCGGAGCTGGGCGCAGTGCGGCGCCTGCGTCATGCTCTCCATCCCGCCGGCGACGACAATCGCGGCATCGCCGGTGCGGATCGCCTGGTAGCCGAGGGCGACGCTGCGCAGGCCCGAGCCGCAGAGCTGGTTGATGCCGTAGGCCGTGCGCTCCTGCGGCACGCCGGCCAGCATGGCGGCTTGGCGGGCGGGGTTCTGGCCCGCCCCGGCGGCGAGGATCTGCCCCATCACCACCTCGTCGACCTCCTCGGCGGCCACCTTCGCCCGCTCGAGCGCGCCCTTGATCGCGACTGCGCCGAGCGCATGGGCGGGAAGGCTTGCAAACGCGCCGTTGAAGGCGCCGACGGGCGTGCGGGCGGCGGAGGCGATCACGACATCGGTCATCGTGCGGTCCCTTGTTCGTTGGGAGATGTGCTCGCTCAGGGGAGGCGTGTTCCTCGCCGACAGAGTGCACCCGCCATGACGCAGTGCACAAGGGCGGTGGCTACAGCCCGGACATCCAGGACGCGAAGGGACGCCACAGCGCCGCCTCTGCCCCGGAGCCGGCCACCATCCCGATATGCCCCGAACACGGCTCGTGCAGCACCGCTTTGGGAATCAGCCGCGCGAGCGGCCGCGCCCCCTCCGGCAACACGATCCGATCACGCCCGGGGACCGCGACGAACGCCGGGACGGCGAGCGCACGAGGATCGACCGGCAGCCCCGCCACGTTCCAGGCAAGGCGGGCGGGCTCGTTCCGCCCGTACCAGCCGCCCAGGCACTCGCGAGCGATCGGCGCGGCAAGCGGCACGCCGTCCGCGAGCCAATCCTCGAGCGCGACGAACAGCCGGGCGCGCGCGCTGTCCTGGGCGAGCCTGCCGAAGGCGCGATACTTCGCCGCCACGCCATAGGGGTCGAGAGCGGTGAACAGGACCTGAAGCGAATCGACCGGAAGCGCGTCGTGGAACGCCATCAGCGGCTCGAAGAGCGGCAGGAGCGAGGCGGCGACCCGCGCCCGCGCAGGGTCGCCGGCGTGGAAGTCCCACGGGGTTGCAAGCGCGGCGAAGGCACGCACGAGCTCCGGCCGGCGCAGCGCCGAGGCGAGCGCCAAGAGCCCTCCCATGCAGTAGCCGACCATTACCACGCGCTCACCCGCGATCGCGGCCGCCGCGACGAGGGCGCGCTCGAGCCGGCCGGCGATCACGTCGGTGAGGCCGAAACGCCGTTCCGCCTCGCCGGGCCAGCCCCAGTCGAGCAGGAGCGGCCGCATCCCGCGCGCGGCGAGCCAGCGGAGGAAGCTCGCCTCCTCCATCAGGTCGAGCACATAGGCGCGGTTGATCAGCGAGGGGACGACGAGCAGCACCGGCCCGGCGGCACGGTCGGGTGCGGTCGCGCCGTAGTCGAGAAGACGCGAGCCGCCCTCGGCCCAGACGACGGGAGGATCGGCGAGCGCGCGGGCGTAGGGGTGGCGTCGATAGGCGGCGATGCCGGCGATCAGGGCGGCGTCCTGCCGCAGGAGTTCGGCGAACACCGCCGCCGGCAGCGCGGCCGGCTCAAGCCCCTCGGCGCCGATCGCCTCGACGACGCGCGCCGCCCGCGCCGCCGCCGTGGCGCTCCTCCAGCTCCGCGAGCCGGCGCTCGATGGCATCGAGACGATCGAGAATGCGCTCGAGCAGGCGCTGTGACGGAGCCACGCCAGGATCAGATGCAGGATCACCGGCCGCGGGCCGCGGCGACGGAGCGGCGCCGGCGCCCCTG
>Ga0308389_1000738_pt1 | contig 23748 bp, 22 predicted proteins | sample Hotspr2Sample148_FD_202362 | JGI IMG/M metagenome (GOLD analysis project Ga0308389, IMG submission 202362) | Hot spring phototrophic mat microbial communities from Mushroom Spring, Yellowstone National Park, Wyoming, United States - 20040719_148 ... | reverse complement strand
AGATTAAAAACCATAGAAGCGTTTCAGAGACAGGAGAATGCAGAGAATTATTTAATAATAATGTGTAATTACTTACGAATGAAACCATATAAAGATTGCAGAGGAAAAAGGAAATATAGAAACGGACATTCACCATTACAGTTATGTAAAGCTAATGTTAGTACTAACAATTGGGTAAAATTTTAATTAAATTACATATGAAATTAGCAACTGAAAATTTGAAATTCCGTTTTGTTAATGTTATTTCTATAATTATTATTGTGTAAGTAATTAAACCAAAAAGGAGATGTATTATGAAACGAATTTTACTAAGCTCTTACTTACTAATATCATTACTTTCAACACTGTCCATTGCTCAAATTGAACCAATCTTCAGATTCCCAGATTTAATGAGGATTACAGAAGAAAATCCCAAAATGATTAAAGAAGCAAGAGAAGCAACTGCTGAATATAATATACCTTATGCTGTTTATTTGCCTAGTGGAATTTATATGGAAGCAAAAGCAGTAAGCAACAAAAAAGTACTTTATGCAGTAATGAAAAATCTTGCTAATATTTACGATAATGCTGAAGTGCTTACATGGGAACAAATCCAATCACGATTTGTTCTTACTGGTGCAAGAATGCATTTTGTCAAGCAACCAACAATCAATGCAAATTTAGGATACAATATTTCATCTTCAACAGAATCAACAGGTGGGAAATACTTACTAATACCCGATTGGACAGCGGACAAAGTTTTAAAACTGAATCCAAATAATGGTGATTTAATTGATACAAATTTTATTGTTGCCCCAGGTCCACTTCAATCACCAAAACAAGCCCGTCTTTCACCACACGGATTCATTTCAGTTTCAGATCAACTTAGCGATTTGGTTCAAAAGTTTGATACATCAGGAATATATTTAGGATTTTTTGCCCCAGCGGGTGGTGTTAATAATGCAATTTTGGATAATATAAGAGGTCATAATTATCGTTCTAATGGTAATTTAGTTGTTACAGTTGGAGCTGGTGGAAACAATAACTCTATACCACAATTCGATGCCAATGGTAATTTTATCAACCAATTTATAACTACTGGGTCAGGAGGCTTGAATAGTCCATTTGATGTTGTTTTCAGAGCTAACGATTGCTTAGTTAGCGGTAGTAGTAGTAATAAAGTTCATAGATATACATTAACGGGAACTTATATTAACGATCTAATAACAAATATTAACTTTCCTCAACAGATTCACTTAATGAGTGATGGTACTATTGCAGTTGCCGCATTTTCTACACCATCAGCCTTATTTATTTACGATTCCTTAGGAAATAATATTGCATCTTATAATGTTGTAACAGGATTACGGGGTGGTTATAGACTACCTAATGGTAATTACATTGTTACTAACAGCGCTGGAATTTTTGAAATTAATACTTCCAATGTGATTGTTAGAACTATTGTTAGCGGTGTTAATGCTCAATACATTGATTATGTTGATTTCCAGCTCATTCCAGTTGAACTGAAAAGTTTTTCAGCTCAAGTCAAAAATAACTCTGTCATCCTAAATTGGATTACTGCAACAGAATTAAACAACTTCGGTTTTGAGATTCAAAGAGCAAAAAACAATGATTTTCTTAACTGGGAAAGAATTGGTTTTGTCCAAGGTAAAGGAACTACTTCAGAACCCCAAACATATCAATTTATTGATAATGACCTCCCGGAAGGAAAATATTTTTATAGATTAAAACAAATAGATTTTGATGGACAATTCGAGTATTCTTTTGTAGTTGAAGCTGAAATATTCAGTCCAGATAATTTTTATTTATTCCAGAATTATCCTAATCCATTCAATCCTAGTACAACTATTAGTTGGCAGTCACCTGTAAGTGGCAAACAAACAATAAAATTATTTGACATTTTAGGACGAGAAATTGAAATTATAGTTGACGGTTATTATGAAGCAGGAAAACATTCTAAATTATACACTGTAAATTCTGCTTTACCAGCTGGTGTGTATTTTTATAAGATTGAAATTGTTTCTCCTGACGGCCAATTTTTCTCTGATGTTAAAAAATTTACTCTGCTGAAGTAATTCTATTTTCTAAAAGCCTCCTTATTTTTAAGGGGGCTTATTTATTTTCATCTACTATTTTATAGATATTTTAATCTTTTGTTTTATTTTAACATAATAAAATGTAATTAACTTTATTATAAAAGGTTTGGTATGAAATTGAATTTTTTATTTCTATACTGTTTCATTCTGATGAAAAGCATTTTTGCTCAAGATATTACCTTCATTCCAAGACAAACTGCAATAACCGATACTATGGGTAAGGAGTTAATATTTGATATTGATGTTAGGAACATTTCCGCAGCTTCTCAAACTGTTTTTGTAGTTAGAACATTAAATAATATTCCTACTAACTGGACATCTTCATTATGTTTTGATTTTTGCTTTCCACCATTTATAGATAGTATTGCAACAACTCCAGATTTTGGAAGTAACCCTTTACAGCCAAATGAATTAAGAAAAGTATCTTTGCACGTTTTTACAAGTTCTAATCAGCCAGGACAAGGAACTATACAATTAAAAGCAGGTACATTTAGAAATCAAAATCAAACAATTACAGTAAGTTTATTTGCTAATACTTTCAACCCTACATCCATTGACGATAATTTTACAATAAAAGATTTTTATCTTTCACAAAATTTTCCCAATCCTTTTAATCCAAGCACTGTAATCAGTTGGCAGTCTCCAATAAGTGCTTGGCAAACATTAAAAGTTTATGATATTCTTGGAAACGAAATAGCTACTTTAGTTGATGAATTCAGAGAAGCTGGAAAATATGAGATTGAGTTTAAGTCCTCAGTTAGTAGTCTTCAATTAGCAAGCGGATTATATTTTTATCAGTTGAGAATTGGTAATTATGTTGAAACTAAAAAAATGATTCTGGAGAAATAATGAAATCCTTAAGAAATTTTTTTACATTTCTTCTTATAACAATTATTACATTATCAGCACAGGATAAAGAATTAAAAGGAAAATCTGCAATTAACTTTAAATTAGAAAGTATCGAAGGCAAGCAAATTGAACTATCAGATTTAATTGGAAAAGGACCTATATTAATTAATTTTTGGGCAACTTGGTGTAAACCTTGTGTTGAAGAAATGACAGAATTAAATAAAATTTATGAAGAGATGAAAGATAAAGGGTTTACTTTATTAGCTATATCAATTGATAATGAGAAAACTATTGCAAAAGTTAAGCCTTTTATTAAATCGCGCGGATACAATTTTACTGTTTTGTTTGATAAAAATTCTGATGTAGCAAGGAAATATTATGCACAACAAATACCCTATTCTATATTAATTGATAAGATGGGGAAAATTATTTACACACATACTGGCTTTATGAAAGGGGATGAAAAAAAACTTAAAGAAAAAATAGTATCTCTTTTTCAATAACCTACGAAAAACTTATGAAAAACCTATTGTTGCTTTTATCAGTTTTTTTGGGAACAGTTAATATATCTTTCTCTCAATCTTCTGATAATTCCTGGATTAGTTTACCGGAAGGTTTTGGATTTTCAAATCAAATTAAATATTCATCAAATTCTGAAAAAATAGCAAGAATTTTCGAAAATTGGACAAATCTCGATTACATTAAAGGAATTTTTTCGGCCGGAATTAGGTTTGAAGTATTTCAACCAAACAATCCAGACCCCTCAATTAGTAGAGGTAAAGAATTTTTTGCGGATATTGCATATAAATATCTTACAATTGACTTATCAAATTATGATTATGGTATCAAACTCACCGCTGGCAATTTTTATGAACTATTTGGAAGAGGAATGGTAATTAAAAGTTATGAAGATAGAAATGTCAGAGTTGATAATAATTTTCTCGGATTTAAAGCTAATGCATATTTTAAAGACTTTTATTTAAGCGCTTTTAGTGGTTCTGCAGCTAATTCAAACAACTTAAGGGAAGATATTGTTCACGCAATTGACTTAAGTTATTCAGAATTTAATTTCTTAAAAACTGGATTAACTTACGCAATTAATATTCCACAAAACAAAGATTTATCTAAAACAAGCTTAACATCAATCCGTTTTGTTCCTTCAATCTCTAATTTTGATTTTTATTTCGAGTTTGGAGTAAAACAAAATGATGAAATCAGAAGAAATTTTCTTGGTGAAAAAGAAAAAATAATAGGAAAAGGATTTTATGGTAATTTAAGTAATTATTGGGGTCCATTCTCGTTATCTGCCGAATATAAAATTTATGACAACTATCTTTTCTCATCATCCGATCAAACAATTTCCTATAACACTCCTCCAGCTTTAAGAAAAGATTATACTTATGTTTTGTTAAATTCCAATCCTTCACCATTAAATGCAAACAATGAGCAGGGCTATCAGATCGAATTAAATTACACACTAAATGATGAAACTAATTTCCAAACGAATTTCTTAATTACTAACTCTTTGAATGAAAATTCTTATTATCAAAGAATTAATAAAACAAAATTGCCAGTAGAAACTCAATTGAAAGAATATTATTTTCAAGCATTTAGAAAATGGTCTGATTCTTTCAATTCTATATTTGTTTTTGGTTATAGTGAAGAAAATTCAAGTAAAACAAAAAATCTCACACCAATTATCGAAAATAAATTTCACTTTGATGATATAAATACAATCAGAGTCATTATAGAGCATCAGCATACTACCAATATTCAGACAGATGAAAAATATTTTTCAAATGTATTTTCAATTGAATATTTAAGGTCACCTTCTTTTAATTTAAACTTATTAACTGAAATGCAAACAAGAGAAAATCTAGATGGAAAACTAAAAAGAAAATTTTGGAGTTTTATTCAACTTGGATACAAAATCTCTAATCATACTGATTTAAGTATTCTTTTAGGCTCAAGACAAACGGGCAATATTTGTTCTGGTGGAGTATGCAGGTTCGAACCAGAGTTCAAAGGTATTGAAGTTAAAATGTTTACTAGACTATAATTAAAAGTTTATTAAATAATTTTTCAATACCCTATTAAAATAAATTATGTTATTCTCAAGTAAAAGAACAACATAATCCAATCAAGAGTTTTTTACCTAACTTTTTATCTTATTTTAACTATTTTAACATTTCAAACAAATATTTTTTTTATGGATATAATAAAATCTACAACAATAATAGGTTTAATTCATAACGGTGTTGCTGCCATTGGTGGAGATGGTCAAGTTACTCTTGGTAATACCGTTATGAAACACAATGCTTCAAAAATCCGAAAACTATTAAACAACAATGTATTATGTGGTTTTGCAGGTGCTTCGGCTGATGCATTTACACTTCTAGAAAGATTTGAAGACAAACTTCAACAATATCGTGGAAATATCTTTCGTGCATCAGTTGAGTTAGCAAAAGATTGGAGAACAGACAAATTTCTTAGAAGACTTGAAGCAATGCTTGCAGTTATTAGCAAAGAAACTGCATTGATAATATCTGGCAACGGTGATGTAATTGAACCTGATGATAAAATCGTTGCAATAGGCTCTGGGTCAATGTATGCTTTAGCAGCTGCCAAAATGTTGGTAAAACATAGCAACCTCTCTGCAAAAGAAATTGTATATGAATCTCTTAAAACTGCCGCAGAAATTTGTATTTACACAAACGATAAAATAAATATTGAGGTGATTGAATAAATATGAATAATAAAGATAATTTTATTTCTGCTTTAACACCTTCTGAAATTGTAAAAGAACTTGATAAATATATTATCGGTCAAAGTGAAGCAAAACGAGCTGTAGCTATAGCTTTAAGAAATAGATGGCGCAGGCAACAAGTTAAAGATAAGATGCGTGAAGAAATAATGCCTAATAATATTATTCTTATTGGTCCAACTGGTGTTGGCAAAACTGAAATAGCTCGCCGACTCTCAAAACTTGCACAAGCTCCTTTTATTAAAGTTGAAGCTTCAAAATTTACTGAAGTTGGATATGTCGGTAGAGATGTAGAATCTATGGTAAGAGATTTAGTTGATGTTGCTGTTAATATGGTCAAATCAGAAAAACAAGCAGAAGTTGAGCAAAAAGCAACTGAATTAGCAGAAGAAAGAATCCTTGATATTTTAATACCACCACTAAAAATTCATCAAGTCAATAATCAAAATTCTGAATTAACACCACAAGATGAAGCAAACGATATTGTTCAAAATCGTCTTACCAGAGATTGGATGAGAAAAAAATTAAAAAATGGAGAACTTGATGATAGAATAATTGAATTTGATTCTCAAGAAATTCCAACCATCGGAATGCAAGTTCTAGGCCCTTTCGGAATGGATGATATGGGAATAAACATTCAGGAGATTGTTGGTAATTTAATGCCCAAAAAGAAAAGGAAGAAGAAAACTACAATTAAAGAAGCAAGGAAAATTTTAACACAAGAAGAAGCTCAAAAACTTATTGATATGGAAGCAGTTCAAAAAGAAGCTATCCAAAGAGTCGAAAATTCTGGAATAATTTTCATTGACGAAATTGATAAAATCGCTGCAAGCGGTAAAACACAAGGACCAGATGTTAGTCGTGAAGGTGTTCAACGCGACCTTCTACCTATTGTTGAAGGGTCTAATGTTAATACTAAATATGGTGTCGTTAAAACTGACCATATTTTATTTATTGCCTCTGGTGCTTTTCACGTTTCTAAACCTTCCGATTTAATTCCTGAACTTCAAGGAAGATTTCCTATTAGAGTTGAATTAAATAGTTTAACTGAAGATGATTTCGTTCAAATTTTAACAAAACCAGAAAATGCTTTAATTAAACAATATGACTCTTTAATTCAAACTGAAGGAGTTAAAATAAATTTTACTGATGATGCAATTCGGGAAATAGCTAAAATTGCCTCTGAAGTTAATGAACAAGTTGAAAATATTGGTGCAAGAAGATTACATACTATTCTCACTACTTTACTTGATGAAATTTTATTTGGTGTCCCCGACTTAATTAGTGATAAAGAAATTACTATTGATGGCAAATTTGTTTCCGAAAAATTAAGTAAAATAGTCAGGAACAGAGATTTAAGTAAGTATATTTTGTAACCTATTCAGTTATGGAAAAAAAATATCGAATGGCTAAAACTGGCAAGCTTATGATTGAAATACTCCCTAATAAATGTGATTTCTGCGGCTGTTGTGTAGGTATCTGTCCTGAAGACGCCATAGAACTTAAAGAAGCTGAAATATTCATCATTGATCCGCGATGTACAAATTGTGCTAAGTGTGTGTGGTCCTGCCCGATTGAAGTTATTAGGTTTAATAAAAATGGCGTGGAATTAAAATGATTCAACTATCTTTAGTTTATGACTTTAAATTAGAAGTCCACATTCTTCAGTCAACAGTCCTCTATCTTTTAAGTAACTTTTAAAGCGTATTAAATATATGAGTACATTTAGAGACTAAAAAGTTTATCAAAAAGCATTCAAACTTGCAATGAATATTTTTAATATTTCTAAATCATTTTCAGATGAGGAAAAATATGGTTTAATTATTTAGATTAGAAAATCGTCAATAAGAGTTTGCTCATCAATTGCTGAAGCTTATCGTAAAAGAAAATATCCGGCTCATTTTATTTCTAAAACAACAGATGCAGATATGGAAAATAGTGAAACACAGGTCTGGTTAGATTTTGCATTGGCTTGTAAATATAGTGATAGAAAATTATATAAAGATTTAAAGGCAAGTTCCGAAGAAATAGGAAAGATGTTAAATCATATGATCGAAAACCCAGAAAATTATAAATAAAAATTTGCAGACTGTAGACTGCTAACTGCAAACTATATTTAATTATTATTTAACTATTTTATTAGATGAAAACTTAGAATGAAACAAGAATACGACATAATAGTGGTCGGTGCTGGTCCAGCGGGAAGTATGGCTGCTAGATTTGCTGCTGAACAAGGTGTCTCTGTTTTAATGCTTGAAAAAGATAGAGATGTTGGTTACCCTGTTAGATGTGGTGAAGCAATTAGTAAGTCTGGAGTGGAAGAATTCATTCCAAGTGACGATAAATGGATTGCTGCTCGAATAAGTAAATTTTCATTTAATGCACCAGATGGAACTGAAGTAATAATCGAATTTGGAGAAGCTGGTTATGTGCTTGAAAGAAGAATTTTTGATTATGAACTTGCCAGAACTGCTGCAGAAGCCGGTACAGAAATTTTAACTCGAGCCTATGTTAATGGATTACTGTTTGATCCTGATGGAAAAGTATCTGGTGTAAAATATGAGTTTAATGGTGAACAAAAAGAACTAAAGGCTAAAATTGTAATTGCTGCAGATGGAGTCGAATCAAGAGTGGGGCGTTGGGCTGGATTAAAAACTCACATTGATTTTCGTGATATGGAAAGTGCTATCCAAGTTACTGCAGCTAACATTCCTGTAAAGCAGGATACTCTTTACTTTTTCTTTGGAAAAGATGTTGCTCCAAATGGTTACTTCTGGATTTTCCCAAAAGGTCATAATAAAGCTAACATCGGTCTTGGAGTTAGTGGAATAATCGGCAAAAAAAAATCAGCCCAATCATTTTTAGATGATTTTATGAATAAACATTATCCTGATGCTCCGATACTTACAAGAATTGCAGGAGGAGTTCCTTGCTCAATTACTCTTGAAAAAATCTCTGCCCCTGGAATAATGTTAGTTGGCGATGCTGCCAGACAAGTAAATCCATTGAGTGGTGGTGGAATTGCAAGTGGAATGATTGGCGGTTCAATTGCAGGTAAAATTGCTGGTGAAGCTGTCAAATCAAATAAACTAAATCATATTTTGACTTATGATAAGGTATGGTACGATAGGTTGGGGAAAAGACATGAGATATTTAATAGAATTAAAGAAGGAATTTATAACTTTTCAGATGATAAATTTAATAGTATTGCCCATTCTATTTTAAAGATTCCTGTTGAAAAAAGAACGCTCGGTAAAGTTTTTACCACTTCTCTAATTAATAATCCATCCCTAATGTTAGAAGTTGCAAAAGTATTTATAATTTAATACTATCGATATGAATTTATCTCACTGCGCGGGACATAACCTGGAGGATATGGACCTTCTTTGGGTTCATCTCTGGTATTATTTACAATAAAGAAATATAGCATTATTATTATAAAAATTAATGTATATACACGGCTTCTATTTTTCTTATAACTCCAGAAGGTTCTTTTCCTTATAACCGTGTTACCTATCTTTTTTTCTTTATTTTGAGTTTTGATTTTTTTTGACATAACAAAAAAAAGCCGCTATTTAAAAGCGGCTTATAATTTTTGATTTACTCTCTAACAACCCAGACTTTTATTTTAGCATTAACATTAGAATGAAGTTTTATATCAGCAGTGTAAATACCTAAAGTTTTTATACTCTCTTCCAGTTCAATTTTACGTTTGTCTATCTCAAATCCCTTCTCTTTGAATGCATCTGCTATCATCTGGGAAGTGACAGTACCAAATATTTTATCTTCTTCACCTACTTGAACAGGGATAGTTACTGAAATTTTTTCTAATTCTGAGGCTAATTTCTGAGCTAATTTCAATTCTTGAAGATTTCTTTTTTCAATTACCTTTTTTTCTTCTTCAATAGATTTAACATTTCCCTTTACAGCTACATAAGCGAGGCCTCTTGGAATTAAATAATTATTAGCGTAACCATCTTTTACATCCACTACCTGTCCAACTTTACCAAGTTGCTCAATATCTCTTCTTAAAATTACTTTCATAAAATTACCTCACATTATTACTTTACAGTATCTGATACAAAAGGTAACAATGCTAAATGACGAGCTCTTTTTATAGCTACTGAAAGTTGCCTTTGATATTTAGCAGAAGTTCCCGTAATTCTTTTAGGAATAATCTTTCCTTGTTCAGTTATAAATTTTTGTAATAATTTTACATCTTTATAATCGATGTATTTTATACCCATTTCAGTAAAACGACAGACTTTTTTTGCTTTAATTTCTTTCTTCATTTTCATTACCTGAGTCTTTAATTAAATTAGATTCTTCATCAGTTAGAAACTTATCGAATGTATCTTCCTGATATGAACTTTCATCTTCAATAACGCTATTTACTTCATCTTCTTTCATAGTACCGTTTTCAGAACCAATAAGTCTCTTATTTAAGAATTGAATTCTACGTGCTTTTATTTCAACGATACTCCTATTATGTCCATCTTCTGTTTTCCAGCTTCTACTCTGGAGTTCACCATCAACCAAAACAGCAGAACCTTTTTTAAGTCTGTCTCTGCAACTTTCAGCTAACTTGTTCCAAGCAACAACGCCGACATAACAAACATCTTCTTGCCATTGATTGTTGCTGTCTTTAAATTTTCTATTAGAAGCAATAGAAAAATTTACGACGGGTGTTTTGTTAGTTGTTTCTCTAAATACAGGGTCTTTTGTTAAATTCCCTGCAACAATTACATAATTGATTTCAGGCATTTTCAATTCAGCCATAATATTACCTCCATACTTAACATTTGTTGTTATTAGTTATCGTTATCTTGATTTTTTAATTCTGCTTCAATTTGATTTTCAAATTTTGAAACAGCTTCTTCTTTGCTTGTATTATTTTGAGTTTTATTTCTTTCTATCTGCTCTAATGCAATTTTATTGAGTTTAATTGTTAGATAGCGAATGATATTTTCATTAAGATTATAAAATCTTTCAAGTTTTGCTAAGAGGGTTGGTTGAGCATTAAATTTAAAAATTGCGTAATATCCGATTTTATTTTTTTGGATTGGATACGCTAATCTTTTTCGCCCCCAATTCTCAAAATCAAAAATTTGTCCGCCATTATTTGTAATAAACTCTTTGAGGCGGTTAATTTCAGATTCAATTTGATTGTCTTCAAGTGCCGCATTTATAATGACAGCTGATTCGTAAATAAAATTTTTCATCTTATGAAATATCCTCCCTATGGTCTTTTGGCTATTACCTAATGATAATAGCAGGGTTAATAAAAATTCTATTTAAAAGCAATTGCAAATCTACTTAATTAATGGAGCAATTACAAGTGCAACTACAGACATTAATTTCAATAAAATATTTAATGAAGGTCCAGAAGTATCTTTAAAAGGATCACCTACTGTATCACCAACAACAGCAGCTTTATGAGCGTCGGAACCTTTGAAATATTTTTGGCCGTTGAACTCTACACCTTCCTCAAACATTTTTTTGGCATTGTCCCAAGCACCACCAGCATTGGCTTGAAAGATTGCCATCAATACACCAGAGACAGTAACCCCAGCAATTAAACCTCCGAGCATCTCTTTACCACCTAAAAATCCAGTAATTAAAGGAACAACTACTGCTAAAAGCCCAGGTATAACCATTTGTCTTATAGCAGCAGTGGTAGAAATTTCGACACATTTAGCATATTCAGCTGTTCCGTGAGCATTTTCGAAAATGTCCTGATCCTCTTTGGTCCATTGTGAGAAATCTTTTCCAATATTTTTTTTCATAACTTCCAAAGCAGATTTTAACTGGGGGATGGTTGTGAATTGTCTTCTAACCTCCTGAATCATTGACATAGCTGCTTTCCCTACTGCCATCATAGCTAAGGATGAGAATAAGAAAGGAATCATTGCACCAATGAACAGCCCAGCCATTACATTTGATTTTGATATATCAATTGATTTTAGGTCAGAGGCAGTCATATAAGCGCCAAATAAAGCCAAAGCAGTTAAAGCAGCCGAGCCAATAGCGAAGCCTTTACCAATAGCAGCAGTAGTGTTTCCAACAGCATCTAATTTATCAGTTCTACCTCTAACCTCTTTGGGTAATTCAGACATTTCGGCAATTCCACCTGCATTATCAGAGATAGGGCCATAAGCATCCACTGCCAATTGAATTCCTAAAATCGATAACATTCCTACTGCAGCAATAGCAATCCCGTATAACCCTCCAAAATGAAAAGCAAGAATTATAGAAGTAGCTATTACTATGATTGGTAAAGCAGTTGAAAGCATTCCAATACTTAAACCTGCAATTATGTTTGTAGCAGCACCAGTGATTGACTGTTGAGCAATACTTATAACCGGTCTTTTTCCACTACCTGTGAAATACTCAGTGATAAATCCAATCAAAGCACCACTTACAATTCCGATAACAGTAGCAAAGAATATATTTAGACTTGAATAATTTTTAGATTCTCCATATAGAGGGTCTGTAAATGTCCAATTATTTGGTAATAACCAGTTTATTATAAAATAAGAGGTAATTATCATCAAAGTTCCAGCAACAACATTACCAAAATTTAGAGCTTTTTGTGGATCACCACCTTCTTTAACACGGACGAAAAATGTTCCGATAATAGACATAAGAATTCCAAATGAGGCCAAAGCAAGTGGTAAAACCACTGCACCAAGAGCAAAATTATTTTCAAATTCAGGTAAGCTAAAAAATGCTGCACCAAGAACCATAGTCCCTATAATTGATCCGACATAAGATTCAAATAAATCTGCTCCCATACCCGCTACATCACCGACATTATCTCCAACATTATCAGCAATAGTAGCAGGATTTAATGGATGGTCTTCAGGTATTCCAGCTTCAACTTTTCCGACTAAATCAGCACCAACATCGGCAGCTTTTGTATAGATACCGCCACCAACTCTTGCAAATAAAGCAATTGAAGAAGCACCGAAAGAAAAACCAGTAATAACGGTGATAATTTTATTTAAATCATCAACAGAATTAATACCAAAAACATCTCTATAAATAATAAAAAGACCGCTCAGTCCTAAAACACCTAATCCAACAACTCCTAAACCCATAACGGAACCGCCTGCAAAAGCAATTTCTAATGCTTTACTCAAACTTTCTCTTGCAGCATTAGTAGTTCTTACATTTGCTTTTGTTGCAACCCTCATTCCAATAAATCCCGCTAAAGCAGAACAAAATGCACCAACGACAAATGAAATTCCTATTAGAGGAGATGAATTTTCACTTGTAGAACCACCGTAAGCTAAAACTATAGCAACAAGAATTACAAAAAAAATCAAAACTCTATATTCGGCTTTCAAAAAAGCCATAGCACCTTCTGATATATGTTTAGCAATCTTTTGCATCTTTTCTGAACCAGCATCTTTTTTAGATATCCAGCTAGTTCTCCAAAGTGTATATGCTATTGCAAGCAATCCAAAAATTGGGACAAGATGAATCATTAAATCCATTACTTTCTCCTAATGCTAATTGATGTTTGAGTTATTTTTAATTTCTTTTTTAACTTTGCTATATAATGTTAAAGCAGTATTATAACCGCCAACAATAAAACTTTTAATAATGTCTGAAAAAATAGGAAATATTTTTTTTAATTGATTAAATTCTTCTTCACTAAAATTAGATAAAACATACTCTGATAAAGAACCTTTTTGAAAATTACTACCAATGCCAATTCTTAATCTTGGAAAGTTATTTGAATTTAAATGATAGATTATAGAAGCCAGCCCGTTGTGTCCGCCATCACCACCAGATTTCTTGAGTCTAAAATTAAATAAACTAAGATTTATATCATCAACTATAATTAACAAATCTTCGATCTTCAAAGAAAAATTATCTAACAATTGCTTAACTGCTAAACCAGTATTATTAACGAAAGTTGTTGGTTTAATCAATAAAAATTTATTAAAATCAAAATCTCCTTCTAAATAATCAAAATCAAATTTAGAATGAGAAAAACTTAAGTTTAAACTCCTTGCAACAAAGTCAATTGTTAAAAATCCGATGTTGTGTCTATTAAATGAATATTTTAATCCGGGATTCCCAATTCCAATGATGGCACGCACATTAAAACTATTTTTCTTCCTCTTGAGCTTTAACTCTACTAATAAGCTCTGGCTCTTTTACTTCATCAGTAGGTTCAGTAACAGTTCCTTTTTCGGAACGCTGATGAGTAACTGATACTATAATAACATCCGGAGATTGTTTTAAAGTCACATTTTCAACTTTTATATCACCAATATGAATTGACTGCCCTTTTCTTAATTTGGAAACATCAACTTCTATGTGTTCAGGGATATAATCAGGAAGGCATTCTATTTCAACCTTATGAAGTATTTGTTGCAATAGCCCACCTTCTTTTACACCTATTGCTGTTCCTACCAATATTACTGGAACTTCAATATGAACTTTTTCCCCAACTTCTAAACCTAATAAATCGAAATGAATGATTTTATCTGTAACGGGGTCGAATTGAACATCTTTCAATACACAATCATAAGTTTCACCTGTATCAATCTTCAAATTTATTAGATGAGCTTTAGAAGTATAAACAAGTGGACTTAATGCATTCTCTGATACTTCAAGGTAAACAGGTTGATGATGTTTTGAGTAAAAAACACCAGGAACTCTACCATTTTTTCTAAGTTGGGTCAAAGCTGATTTTGTTGATAACTCTCTTTTTTTGACTTCAAGATTTACTTTTTCCATAAATTACTCCGTTCATTTAACCTTTATCTATATTAAAAAGTGAACTAATTGATTCGTTGTTATGCGTTCTAACTATAGCCTCTGCAAACAATTTAGAGGCGGATACAATTTCTATTTTTTCACAATTTTTATTATCAAAATCTATTGAGTCTGTTACAAATAGCTTAACAAGGTGTTGTGACTCTTTTAGCTTTTCTAACGCTCCACCAGATAAAAGTGGATGAGTTATAGCACCAAAAATTTTATTAGCCCCTTTGGACTTTAAAGCTTCAACTGCAGAAATGAAAGTTCCCGCAGTATCAATTAAATCATCAACTATAAGAATGTCTTTCCCTTCAACATCACCTATAATATTCATTACTTCAGAAACATTTTGAGAAGGTCTTCTTTTATCAATAACAATTAAAGAACAGTCTAACATTTTAGCATAAGCTCGGGCAATTTTTATTCCACCTACATCTGGAGAAACTACAGCAAGATTATCCGAAATATTTTTAACTCTATCAAGGAATACCGATGAGCCATATAAATGGTCAAAAGGTATATCAAAAAAACCTTGAATTTGAGGAGCGTGCAAATCCATTGATATGACACGATCCGCTCCAGCTTTAGTAATCAAATTAGCCATTAATTTAGCAGTAATTGAAACTCTCGGTTGGTCTTTTCTATCCTGTCTAGAATAACCGAAATACGGAATTACTGCGGTAACTCTTTTAGCTGATGCTCTTTTTGCAGCATCAAGCATAATTAAAAGTTCTAAAATATTCTCAGCTGGAGGAAGAGTAGGCTGAATTATAAAAATATCTCTTCCTCTAATATTTTCAGAGTATTTAATCCAGATTTCACCGTCACTAAATTTTTTCTTTTCTACCCCACCAAGAGCAATACCTAAATAATCAGAAATTTTTTTGGCAAGTGGAAAATTTGCACTACCAGAAAAAATCATAAACCCATAATTCATACTATAATCGCTCTCTCTTAATAAATTCAGAGTTCAAATATAACCAAAAGTCTTATGTTAAGTCAAATTTTATTGATAAGGCAAATTATTTTTTCGGTTTAACAAAATAATGAGCACTATGTCCAAAGAAAACTTCTGCTGCATCCATTATAGTTTCAGATAAAGTTGGATGTGGATGGATAGTGAGTTTCAAATCTGTTAGATTAGCACCCATTTCAATTGCAAGAACACCTTCAGAAATTAATTCGCCTGCGTTAGGACCGCAAATACCTATTCCAAGCAATCTTTGAGTGTTGGGGTCTACAATTAATTTAGTAAGTCCGTCTGTTCTATCTAAAGTAATTGCTCTTCCACTGGCAGCCCAAGGAAATTTAGCAATTTCGTAGCTTATACTTTGCTTTATAGCTTCTTCTTCTGTCAGCCCAGCCCATGCAACTTCAGGGTCAGTGAAAACAACCGCAGGAATCGCCTTAGGTTCGAAGGCAACTTTATGACCAGCAATTGCTTCAACAGCCACTCTACCCTCATGTGAGGCTTTATGAGCTAACATCGGTTCACCAACAATATCCCCAATAGCATAAATATTTGGGTCAGTTGTTTGCATTTGTTTGTTGACTTTAATCCAGCCTTTATCCGTAATAGTAACTTTTGTGTTCTCTAACCCAAGGCCTCTTGTCTCAGGCCGTCTTCCAATTGAAAGTAAAACATAGTCATAACTTTTCTCCAAAATATTTCCATTTCCATCCAGAATTTTCACAACTATCTTATCTTTAATTTCTTTCATTTCAATAACTTTGCTGTTTGTCATAACTTCATCAAAATTTTCTTTTATTCTTTTAATCAGGAAGTTGACGAGATCTCCATCTGCACCAGGTAATAATCTTGGAAGCATTTCGACGACTGAAACCTGTGTTCCAAGAGCTTGATAAACAGTTCCTAACTCAAGTCCAATGTAACCGCCTCCAATTACCAAAAGTGATTCTGGAATTTCTGGTAAATCGAGTGCAGAGGTTGAATTGAGTAATCTTTTTGATTGAATGTTCAATGATGGAATAGTAGATATTACAGAACCAGTAGCAATAATAGCTTTATCAAAATTATGTTCTATTATTTTCCCCTCAATGGTTTCTATTTTAACTTTTGTAGAATTGATAAAACTTGCTCGCCCTTGAATGAAATTAATTTTTCGTTGTTTAGCTATTTGTCCAAGACCTCCAGTGAGTTTATTAACTACATTATTTTTGAAGTTTCTAATTTTATCCAAATCAATATTAGGCTTACCAAAGTCGATTCCCCAATTTTTAGCCTGATCAGCTTCGTGAATTATTTTTGCAATATGAAGTAAGGCTTTAGATGGAATACAACCCCGATATAGACAAACGCCGCCAGGATTTTTTTCAAGATCAATTAGTGTAACATTCATTCCAAAATCAGCAGCTAAAAAAGCAGCTACATAACCGCCTGGACCTCCACCTATAACTGTTAATTCTATTTTTTCATTCATAAAATTTCCTTGAATATATTATTTGAAATAAAAATTCGGAAAAAGTATAAAGCATTTAAATTGATTTGTAAATAATTTACAATAGTCTTAATGGTTGTTCAATTGCTTCAACAACAAATCTTAAAAATCTAATTGCGTCGGCACCGTCAATTATTCTATGGTCATAAGACAATGATAACGGGAGAAGAAGCCTTGGTTCAAACACGCCATAACCATTCCAAACAGGCTGAAAGGAACTCTTTGACACACCAAGAATTGCAACTTCAGGTGAATTAACAATTGGCGTAAAATAAGTTCCACCAATTCTACCCAAATTTGTAATTGTAAAACATCCCCCTTGTAACTCATCTAAAGAGATTTTCTTTGAACGAGCTTTTTCTGCAAGAGAATTTATTTCTTCAGATATCTGGAATAGTGATTTTTTGTCAGCATCTTTGATGACCGGAACAAGTAAACCATGTTCAGTATCAACAGCAATTCCTATATTAAAATAATTCTTGTAGATAATTTCTTTCTTCTCCATATCTATGCTGCTATTGAACTGAGGAAATTTTTTTAATGCTTCTACAACTATTTTAGCTAATATTGATGTAATAGTAAGTTTTACGCCTGATTTTTCATAACTTTTGCTTATTTCTTTTCTTGCCTTTTCAAGATTAGTTATATCAGCTTTATCAAATTGAGTAACATGTGGAATTGTTGCCCAAGCATAACTCAAATGTTCAGCAGTTTTCTTTCTAATATTCGACATTTCAACTTTTTTAACTTCTCCGTATTTGGAAAAATCAGGTAACGGTTCAGTTTTAATTCCATATGAAAAACTACTTTCTGTTTTTAATTCGTGAAGTTTTTTAGAATATGCTTTTACATCGTCCATAGTGATTCTTCCACCTGGACCGGTACCAGGTACTTTATTTATATCGACACCAATTTCTCTGGCAAGCCTTCTGACCGATGGAGATGCAGGAGCAGACCCTTTAATTATTGGCGGCTGTTCATTCAATTCCATTAGTTGAAGTTTGGAAAGTTCCCCTTTCAATTCTTGTTTAACAAAAGGGACCTCCTCCTGTTTTTGTTCAGTTAATTCTATTTTTTCTATTTCTGGAACTTTTTCAGTTTCGAATTTTGATTCATCTTTTATATCGCCAATTTCAAATCTAATAATTGTTTGACCAACTTTAGCTTTATCACCAGCTTTAATAAATATTTCAACGACTTTTCCACTTACGGGCGAAGGAACTTCAATAGTGGCTTTGTCGGTTTCTATTTCTAATAACGACTGATCTTTTTCGATAAAATCTCCAACTTTTACCAGAACATTAACAACATCAGCCGACATTATATTTTCCCCTAAATCAGGCAATTGAAAATCGAATAGTTCTTTTTGTTCAAGACTAGATTCTAAAACTTTTTTTGTCTCTTTAATTTCTGTTTCGACTTCTTCCTTTAATTTATTTTCTATGTTACTTGCAATCGATGAATCTGAAGTTGAATCCGTAATTTGTTCAGGTGTTTCTTCTACTATAATAATAGTTGCTCCAACTTTAATTTTATCTCCAGATTTTACAAGTAGTTTAACAATTTTACCTTCAATTGTTGAAGGCACTTCTATTGTAGCTTTATCAGTTTCTATTTCAATGATAGATTGATCTTTTTTAATGTAATCTCCTTCTTTAACAAGAACATTGACAACATCGGCAAATTCAATGTTCTCTCCCAATTCAGGTAATCTAAATTCTTTTTGCATTGTTAAACCTTTATTTTTCAAATATCTTAAGATTGATAAGTAATTGTATAATTGCTGAAAATAAATTAGAAAGATTTTTATTGGATTTATTTAATTACTTTTCAATATGTTACTCTTAATTCTGATAAATATTTTTCTTTATTTTCTTAATTTATAAACTAAGATACTATTTTTAAATGAACTCCAATAAAAATGTTCTAATCTTTTTCAAGAAAATCAAGATTTTAACATATTGTTTAGCTTAAAAGTCATAATACGGAAATTTTCATTTTAATAAGGAACTTTTCTAAATAAAAAATTACAAATTGAAATTAAGAAAGCTACTGAAATTCAGAATTTGCTACTTCTTGCTTTCTCCACTTCTTTAGATAAACAAAAACCTAATAAACGTTAGGATATCATAGGATTCTTTTTGTCTGTATTAATACCTAATTCTTTGATGGCTTTATCCAAGGTCTTGTCTTGAATTTTACCTTCTCTAAATAAAGCTACTAAAGTAGCAAAAACTATATGTTTTGCATCAACTTCAAAAAAATCTCTTAAAGCAGAGCGTGAATCACTTCTGCCAAAACCATCCGTACCGAGAGAATAAAGATAACTTGGAAACCATTTAGCTACTGAATCAGGCAATGCTTTAACATAATCAGATGCTGCTACAAAAACGCCTTCTTCTTTTTCAAGATTTTGTTGAATGTAATTTTTCTTTGGACTTTCCAATGGATGGAATAAATTCCATCTTTCAACCTCAAGAGCATTTCGTCTAAGTTCTTTATAGCTTGTTATACTCCAAACATCACAAGCAACTCTATAATCCTCTTCAAGAATTTCAGATGCTTTTATTACTTCATTTAAAATTGTTCCACTACCAAATAAGTGTGCTTTAAGTTTAGTAGACTTCTTATCAGAGTTTTTGAATTTGTACATCCCTTTCAAAATACCATCCTTAACATCTTTTCCTTTAGGCATTTCAGGCATTGGATAATTTTCATTCATCACAGTTATGTAATAAAAGATATTCTCTTGTTCTTCGAACATTCTTCTAATTCCATCTCTGATAATTACTGCAAGCTCAAAAGCATAAGCAGGGTCGTAGCTAACAAGATTTGGAATTGGATAAGCCAACAAATGACTATTCCCATCTTGATGTTGAAGCCCCTCGCCGGCAAGAGTAGTCCTTCCAGCAGTGCCCCCAATTAAAAATCCTTTAGCAGCCATATCAGCAGCAGCCCAGACTAAATCACCGACTCGCTGTAACCCAAACATAGAATAGTATATAAAAAATGGAATCATATTTATTCCGTGTGTAAGATATGCTGTTCCTGCTGCAATAAATGAAGACATAGAACCTGCTTCAGTAATTCCTTCTTCAAGTATCTGCCCATCTTTTGCTTCTTTATAATAAAGTAGTGAGTCTGCATCTACTGGTTCATATAATTGTCCAACATGAGAATAAATTCCAACTTGTCTAAATAATGCTTCCATTCCAAAAGTCCTCGCTTCATCTGGCACAATGGGAACTATATATTTACCAATTTCTTTATCTTTTAAGAGTTTAGCAAGTATTCTTACGAATGCCATTGTTGATGAGACTTCACGCCCTTCTGTTCCCTGATAAAATTCTTCAAAAATTGTTTCAGGTGGAGTTTTAATTGGGCGAACATCTGTTTTTCTTGAAGGGACAAAACCACCAAGTTCTGCCCTTCTAGCTTTAAGATATCTTATCTCATCACTATTTTCATCTGGTTTATAAAATGGGTCATTAGCTATTTGCTCATCGGAAATCGGGATTCCAAACCTACTTCTAAACTCTTTCATTTCTTCTTCATTAAGTTTCTTCTGTTGATGCGTAATATTTTTCCCTTCGCCTGCTTCACCAAGTCCGTATCCTTTGATCGTCTTGGCAAGTATAACAGTTGGTTGTCCAATATGGTCAACTGCAGCTTTATAGGCAGCATAAACTTTTTCCGGGTCATGTCCACCTCTTTTCATTTTACGTAATTGTTCATCACTCATCTTTTCAACCATTTTTAGCAAATCGGGATCTTTACCAAAGAAATTTTTTCTTATATAATCACCACCTTCAACTGAGTATTTTTGATATTCACCATCAACTACCTCCCCCATTCTTTTAACAAGTTTACCATCTTTATCTTGTTCTAATAAAAGGTCCCAATCACTACCCCAAATAACTTTAATCACATTCCAACCAGCACCACGAAAGATTGCCTCAAGTTCCTGAATAATTTTACCATTACCGCGAACAGGACCGTCAAGTCTTTGGAGATTGCAATTTATAACAAATATTAAATTATCAAGTTTTTCTCTTGCAGCCAGAGTAATTGCACCAAGTGCTTCTGGTTCATCAGTTTCCCCATCGCCAAGGAATGCCCAGACTTTTCCACCAGGTTTTTTCAAACCTCTATCTTCAAGGTATCTATTAAACCTTGCTTGATAAATTGCCATAATTGGTCCTAAACCCATTGACACAGTTGGAAATTCCCAAAAATTGGGCATTAACCAAGGATGTGGATATGATGAAAGTCCACCACCAGATCTTAATTCTCTTCTAAAATTGATTAACTGTTCTTTAGTAATTCTACCTTCAAGGTAGGCTCTTGCATAAATTCCGGGAGAGGCGTGACCTTGAAAATAAATTTGGTCACCTTCAAAACCATCACCTTTGCCACGAAAGAAATGATTGAAGCCCACCTCGAAAAGAGTAGCAACTGATGCATAAGTAGAAATGTGTCCACCAATACCATTCTCTTCTTTATTAGCTCTAACAACCATTGCCATAGCGTTCCAACGAATAAGACTTTTAATTCGTCTCTCAATTTCTCTATTACCAGGGAACGGAGGTTGTTTTTCTCTTGGAATCGAATTTATGTAAGGTGTATTAGCGCTAAATGGAATTTGAACACCTGCTTTGTGCGCACGCACTTGAAGTTGCTGAAGAAGTTCAACAACTCTTTCAGGTCCACTGTGTTCTAAAACATAATCGAGCGAATATAACCATTCGCGAGTTTCAATTTCATCAATTTGTGGGTCTCTCTTATATTGAAAACTCATAAAACATCCTTTATTTGCTTAGTTTAAAGAATAATATTTTGCTTTTTCCTTGAAAAAAAATAGAATAAAATTCAAATCAAAAAATTATTGAATTCAAATTTAACAATTTTTTTTTGAAATGAAGTTCATATTAAAACCACCAACTCTCAAAATACTTACTAATAAAATGAATACACCTAACCTGAAAGTATTTTATCGTGAAGAAAATATTCTAAAATAACTGCTACTAAAGGAAAAGCTAATTCACAAATTGTTGCAACAGAGGCACTCACTCTTTTTAATCCATAATAGTAAATCAAAATTGCAGGACCACCAGTTGAAAAAGCGATTAAAATGAAAACAACTATTTGAAAGGAGGAAATTTCTGAAATTATTTTAAACCGAGATAGAGAAGTTACAACTACAAACATAACTAAAGTTGTAATTAAGAATCTTAAATAAGTTCCAAGTTCAACTGAAACATTTCTTAAAGCTCTTTTACTAAAAACAGTTGATGAACCAAAACTGAATGCAGCAAGTAATGCAAATAGAGTTGCTTCAAAATTTTTATCTCCATTACTAATGGAAGGTAAATTAATTCCAAAAGCAATTAAGTAAGTTCCAATCAAAGCGATTATAGCCCAGATAATAAATGAAACAGTTAACTTTTCTTTTAATAAAATCGTAGCAAAAGTTATCGCAAATATTGGTTGAAGTTTTTGAATGAAAACAACAATAGAAAGATTAACATAATTAACATAAAAAAATGCTTTAGTAATTGCCATCGTGCCAATTGCTCCACCTAATATTGAAACAGCTAAAAACGATAACCAATCTTTAATATTTAAGGAGAATAGATTTTTATAGTTTTTAAATAATAGATATGACATAATTAAAGTAACAATTAAAGACTCAATGAAAACAACAAGATAAACAGGTAAATTCACTAATAGAGGTCTGAAAACAATTCCATCAAAAGCCCATAAACTAGCTGCAAAGGAAACAAAAGTCGCGCCCTTGAATGATTGTCTTGTTAATTGACTAGAATTGTTTATTAAAGACATACAAACAAGGTTTCAAATTTGTATAGATTTAGTTTTTAGAGAGTTTAATAAATAATTTTTTATTATCTTGACTGGGTTTAATATTTATTGATTTCGATTTGGGGCTCTGAAGATTAACTAAAATTTCACTTGTATCTTCAAAATTCAAAGATAGCTGATTAGAAGAGTATTTTGAACTTTTATTTTGATGCTTTTTGAATTTCACTACTTATTATTCATTAAATTTACTGTATTGCAAAACTAAAAATTTTTTTAATCATATTAAAAGGAAATTTATATTTTGCACCGAAATACTTTAATCAATAGGAAATAACCCTTAATTTTCTTTTATAGAACTCCACTATTTAACTTGTTTAATATTAAGAAATTTATTAAGTTTAAGAAATATAAATTTATACATATAATTCAATTAATGCCTTTTCAAATTTTAAAAATCAACTAACAAATCAAAGGATTACAATTATGAGGAAAATCTCTATTTCTTTGCTAGCTGTTTTAATGCTTGTTCTACTACCTACGTATGCTCAAAATATGAAGTATGAGTATACAGTTGGTACAGCAACATTTACTCCAATTACTGGAGGAACAACCTTTACTTTAACGGGTAGCCTTGATGAGGGCTATTCAGCTCCCGTTCCAATTGGCTTCTCTTTTAATTATTTAGGAGAAGTTTATGACTCATTTCAAGTTTCAACAAATGGTTTTATCAGATTAGGTTCTGGACTTGCAAGCTCGATTCCGTCAAATGCATTAGCAGGAGTTGTAAGGAGAATCATCGCTCCATTATGGGATGATATTGCACTTAACGATTCGCTTTCTTTAAGGAGAGTAGTGACGGGCACTGCTCCCAATAGAGTTTTAACAGTTGAATGGAGAAATGTTAGATGGCCATTTAACAATGCAACTCCTAATATTGAATTTCAATTAAAACTCTATGAAAACGGAAGTAAAATTGAATTTA
>Ga0308389_1000734_pt1 | contig 23794 bp, 17 predicted proteins | sample Hotspr2Sample148_FD_202362 | JGI IMG/M metagenome (GOLD analysis project Ga0308389, IMG submission 202362) | Hot spring phototrophic mat microbial communities from Mushroom Spring, Yellowstone National Park, Wyoming, United States - 20040719_148 ... | reverse complement strand
GGTGTTGCTGGTGGCCGCAGGGGCCACCGCGCAGGTGCCGCCTACGGCCAATGAGGGCGAGGATCTTAGGGCGCAGCTGGAGGAATTGGAAGAACGGCTGGCCAAAGTCGAGGTAAAAGCTGCCAAGGACCGCCTTAATTTCTGGGGCGATTTCCGCTTCGAGGCGCATTCCATTTCGGCGGACATTCCGGCCCATTTCGACGGCATGCGCCTCCAGAAGGCGATCGTGGACACCCTGTTTTACTACGGTGCAACCGGGCGTCTGCCGGCGAACCCCCAGGAGGTGCAGCAGTTCATCGCCACCAACTACGGCTCGTACCTGTACTTCACCGGCGGGCTCACCTACGCCCAGCTGCAGCAGGCGATGGGCTCGTTCCCGCCGGCCATGCGGCAGGCGCTCATGGCGTCCTTGCTGCCGCAGACCTTCGTACCCGGCTACCACGCCGACAACTCGGCGCTGTACACCAATCGGCTGCGCCTCTCCATCAACGCACCGGTGGCCGAGAACGTGAAGTTCACCGGACGCCTGTCCATGTACAAGGTGTTCGGCGATTCCACCGGCGTGCAGGTGTTCAACGGCCAGTCCAACTCCTTCAACATCGACGGCAACACCGTGGGCGTGCCCAACGGCGACCAGCTGCGGGTAGAGCGGGCGTACTTCGACTGGACCAACATCGGCGGTACGGGGTTGTACCTGTCGGCCGGGCGCCGGCCCTCCTCCGGGGGGCCGCCCCTGCACCTCCGCCGGTGGGAGATGCGCTCCGGCTCCCCCATGGGCTCATTGATCGACTTCCAGTTCGATGGCGTCACTGTCGGCTATCACCTTTCCGAGCACTCCACGGCGCGGCTGTGCTGGGGGCTAGGGTACGAGAGCGGCTTCGGCAACGGCCAGGTGCTGCGCCAGCCCGCCGATCGCTTGAAGGATGCCCAGTTTGCCGGTCTCAACTGGGATATCTATGACGACGGCAACACGCTGGCCCAAATCACCGTGGCGCGGGCGTTCAACCTCACCGACGGGTTCAACGGCCTGGTGGTGCTGCCCAACAACCCGGTCACTGGTGAAGCGATCGGTGCGCCGCTGGTGATGCGCTTTACCCCCTCCGCCAACCTGGGGGACATGGACATTGCCGGGGCGGTGCTGGTGCGCACCGACGGACCCGTGGACTGGTTCGTCACCTTCAACTACATTAAGAGCCACCCGGACAACGTCACCACCCCCTTCGGCGGCCTCTTCGCCGACCCCTTCACGGTGCCCGAATCCCACTCCGGCACCATGTACTACCTGGGTGCCCGCTACACCTTCCCCAACGGCGCCACCATGATCGGCGCCGAGTTCAACCACGGCTCCGAGTACTGGTTCAACTTCACCCCCGCCCAGGACGACATCATCGCCCCCAAGACGGCCACCCGCGGCGACGTGGTGGAGGTCTACCTGCTCCACCAGATCCGCAAGAACTTCCTCTTCCGCCTGGGCTACATCAACTACGACTACGAGTACTCCGGCTCCGGCTGGCACCTGGGGGCCCCCAAGAAGCTGTCCGGCGGGCAGCCGCCGCTGCTGGGCTTCCCCACCTACGACAGCGCCAACATGGTGACGGCGTCCCTCACCGCACGCTTCTGACCACCTCCTCCGGCGCCAGCCCACAGCTGCTCTGGTGAGCGGGCTGGCCAATTCACGTTCTAATCCCTGGCGCCAGGCGGACCAACCGCTTCGGCGCCCCATTTTTCTTGGCGGCTGGCCTCGGGTGGGCCTCGCCTGGGGGCAGCGTCCTCCAGGGATTGCATCGCGGTGCGCCGGAACTCTCTTCGAGGCCGCTACAATGAATTCGGGGGGAGCGGAGGGAGCATGCACGAGAAGAGCATCGTTCCTTTGAACGCCGCCATCGCCGACGAGCTGGCGGCCATCCACCAGTACATGTACTTCCACTTTCGCTTGGCCGACCTGGGCTACACGCCCCTCGCTAACCTCCTCAAGCAGACGGCGATCGAGGAAATGTTGCACGCCGAGCGTATCGCCGAGCGCATCCTCTTTCTCGGCGGCGAGGTGGAGATGGTGGTCGGCCGCGAGGCGCAGAAGATCCACGAGCCCACCGAGATGCTTCAGCGGGCGATGCAGCTGGAGCAGGAGTCCATCGAAATGTACAACCGCTTCGCCGTCGAGTGCGGCGCCCACGCCGACTCGGCCTCCAAGAAGTTGTTCGAGGACTTGGTGGCCGCCGAGGAGGTGCACTGGGACAACTTCGACCGTCAGGCCGACTTCGTGGCGCGCTTCGGCGAACCGTACCTGGCGCTGCAGTCTTTCAGCGGGCCAGGGGGTGGCGGTCCGCAGGCACCGCCAGCACCGTAGGATCCCGCAGGTCCCCCGGGAAGCGTCCTACCGCCCAGGAGACACGTTGGCCCTCGGCAAGGGGAGGGTAAGCACGCCGTTCTCCACGTCCGCCACCACTAGCGCCAAGGCATTGGGCAGCAGTGCCAAACCGGTGGGACGTACCGGCGGGTCGCGGCGGGGGAGTGGGATGGTGGCGAGCAGCGAAGCGTCGGGGCGGAACAGGCGAACCTCGGAGGCGAGGGGTACCGAGACGGCGACCACCCCGCCCGGCAGCACCGCCAGATACGGCTCCGAAAAGGCGGCTTGCCGCAGGCCCGGGACGCCTACCTGGGCGAGGAACACCCCCTCCTCGTCGAACACCTGCACACGGGCGTTGCCGTTGTCGGCAACCCATACGCGGCCGGCCTGATCCACGGCGATGCCGACCGGGTCCACCAGCTGACCCGGTGCGCCCCCCCGCCCCCCCCAGCTGACCTGCAGCCGCCCCTCGGCGTCGAAGCGTCCGATGCGGGCGTTGCCGGTGTCGGCGACGAACACCTGCCCTTGGGCGCTGACGGCGATGCCGCGGGGGCCGAAAAACTCCCCGCTCCAGCCGCGGCGCAGCTCCCCATCTGGCGAGAACACTTGCACCCGGTGGTTCCAGGTGTCGGCCACGTACACCTCGCCGCCGGGGCCGACGGCGACGCCACAGGGCTGGCGGAACTCGCCGGGTCCCTCTCCCTCCCGGCCCCAAGCCAGCACCGGCCGCCGCTCGCTGTCCAGCTTGACGATGCGGTGGTGCTCGAAGTCGCACACGTAAATGGCGCCATCGTGGCTCACTGCCACGCCGCGCGGCTGGCCGAGCCGCTCCAGCGGCACCGCTGGGGGGTTCACGTCCGGGCGAGGCGCGGGGAGGGACGGTGCTGGAGGCAGGGGGGGAGACGATACGGCTGGGTTCAAGGCGCCGTGACCGCGCACCGCGAACACCGTCACCTGACCCTGGCGAAAGACCGGGCGCAGGAGGTCGGGCCAGCCGGCGAAGGCGGCGCCGGCCCGCGAGCCGTAGCGTTCGCGTTCAGCCCGCCCCACCAGCACAAACGCCGCCTTCAGGCTCGCCAAGGCCGCCTCCACGCGCCGGCGCTCGGGGGAGGTGTAAATGGTTTCCACGGCGCGGGTGCGGGCGAGGATGTCGCCGTGCTTTTGGCTGCGCTGGGTCAAGTGGTACTCCCACCCCACGGCGATGGGCAGACCGGTGTGCATGCTGGCCCGCGCGTACTGCTGGTACGGTGGGCCGTGCGCCTCCACCAGCGTGGGGGTGCCGGGCACGAAGCGATGGAGGAAGCGGAAGGCGGTCCCCTCGTCGGGGTTGGTGGTGGCCAGGTAGGCGGCGCCATCCAGGGTCCACCGCGGCCCGGGGGTGTGCCGGTAGGCGAGACGGCCCCACGTCCCGGTGACCGTAGTGAAGGCGGAAATCGCCAGCACCACGCCGATGGCCCCGCGCCACGCTCGCCCGGCACACCCCGCCACTTTTGGAAGGATTTCCGTCAGCACCACCGCCGCCGCCACTGCCAGCAGCAGCCACGCCTCGAAGTGGTACTTGAACACGGTGTTCATGCGGTCCCACACGAACACCACCTCGCACGCCGCGGTCATGGCAAAGGCGATGCAAGCCAGCATCGCCGCCCGCGCTACTCCCGCTGGGGCGTCGCGGCGCAAGGCCAGGCCGAGGGCGGCGAGACTGGCGGCCACCGCTAGGGGAAGCGCCGCGGGCAGGGCGGCGGGGCGGTCGGCGAGGCGCAGCAGCAGCTCCACCGCCCCGGCCAGGCCCCCCAGCACCAGCAGCGTGCGGCCAGTGCTGGGCCACCACACCCAGCTCACGTTGGCGCCCTCCAGCCGGGGTCGGCGGGCCAGCGCCGGCAGCACCACCACCAGAAACACGCCCAGCACTACGACGTAGCCCAGCAGGGGGGCGTAAGGGCCCTGCTCCCACCCCAAGTTGCGGGGGGGTGCGACGAAAGTCGCCCAGAAGGGATGGAACGCCAACCACCCCACACCGAGGACAAGCCCGGGGAGCAGCAGGACACCGGTGAGCGCCCCGGGAAGGGTACGCCGGGGTCGCTGCCACCACGCCAAGGCCAAGAGCCCGCCGGTCAGCGCCACCACCGTCGGTAGGCTCCAGCCGTTGCTGACGGTGGCGGCCCCGCCCACCACGCCGGTGGCGGCCACCAACGACACCGCTCCCACTGTGCCGGGCCGCTCGTCACGCAGGTTCGACAGCCGCAGCAGCAGCGCCGCCAGCGCCACCACCAGGGGAGCGGCCAGCAGGTGGGCGTGCAGGTCGGCGAAGAGCAAGCTCCAGAACGGGTACTCGTTGATGGCCGGCACGAACACCCGGGAGGTGGCCCAGAAGTAGTCGAAATTGATGGCCTTGCGCGCCAGCGCCTCGCCCGGGCCGGCGAGGTTGCCGGCCAGCACGGTGAGGGCGGCGGCGACCACGCCGGTGCGCGGGCGGCCGGTCAGCGTCACGGCGGCGGCGAAAGCGGCGGCGGCCAGCAGCGGCGCCACGGCGGCGATCCCCAGGTTGAAGGTGAAAGCCGGGGCGATGCCCAGCGTCTTGCCCCACGCTGCCACCATGAAGTGGCCGAAATAGGTATAGTGCAGGGGAGACCCGGCAAACCAAGGCTCCGGCGGAGGCAGGGAGGTAGCGCGATCGAGGGCGTTCAAAATGGCGAAGTCCATGGGCTTTTCGCCCCAGAACACCTCGGGGTGGGCGGCCCGCAGCAGCAGGAACAGAACGAACCCCCCCCAACACACCGCCTCGGTAAGGTGGTACTCCCGCCGCGGTACCCGCGGCGGGCGGCGCGTCGCTGCCAGAACCAGCCCCCCCAGCACCGCCAACAGGGTGAGGAGATCGGCGCGGGTGAAGCGCATCCACCCGAGGGAGACGTACAGCCACGCGATTACCGCGAAGCCCACCGGCCCCAGGACGCGAGCCAACGCCCATCCGCCCGTGGGTGCCCACCCCAGGTTGGTGATGAGGCGCCAGGCCAGCCAGGCGAGGGCGTGCAGGAGCGCGGCGAACGCCAGGGCGGCGGGCAGGGAGGACTGGATGAGCCAGCGGGGGATGAGGGGGGCGCTGGTGCCGGGGGGAGCGTCGGCCAGCAGCAAGTCGTCTCGCTGCAGGGGCAGCGACGGCACCGCAGTGAGGATGGTCGCTTCCAACTCGGCGGCGGTGCGCGCCGCAACTTTGCGGAAGATGACCACCTTAGGGTGGTCGTACACGGAAAACGACTCGTCGGCCAGTTCGCTGGGCAGCTCCAGACCCAACAGGGACGGCCGGGAGGTGAAGGCGCGCTCCAGCCGGAACCCCAAATCGCCGGCGTAGAGCAGCCGAAAGAAGCGGGCGGTGACGGGGAAGGTGGCTTCGGCCCTGGTCACCGACCCCACCAGCCGCCGGGTCTGCAGCACCACCACGTCCGCCGCCGCCAGCTCACTGGCCAACCGGCGCACCTTGGTTTCCGAGTCGGCCTCGTACAAGGGGAGCTGCACCACCGTGTAGCGGGACGGGTCGAAGCCGGGCAGGTGGAAAGGGAACCCTTCGTCCCACTCCTGGATGGCCACCCGACTGCCCGCCGGCACCTGCTGGTAAAACCAGCGCGACGCTTGCCGCACCGTGTGCTCGCGCGTGTAGATGGCGGAGAACGCCAGCGCGTACAGGGCGGTGCCCCCTACCACCAGGGCGCGCAGGGCGCGTCCGCGCCGCCCGCGCGCCGCCAGCCGCGCCAGCAGCAACGCCCCCCACAGGCAGAGCAGCGGCACCAGGGGGAGGAGGTAGCGGGGATACTTAATCTCGAAGGAGGCGTTGATGAGGAGGAAAGGGATGGCCCAGGCCAGAAGCAGCCACTCGCCGGCCCGAGTGCGACGGCTGAGGCATTGGACGAGCCCGGCCAGGGCCGTCACTCCCAGCAGCGGCCCCATCCCCCACAGCACCAGCTCCCGCACTTCGTAGAGCAGGCGCGGTGCACCGGTGTACTGGTGGGTGTACGGGTACAGCCCCGCCTGGCGCACCATGCGGCTTTGCTCCAGCACGTCCGCCAGAAAGCGTTGCCAAGACAGCAGGGCGTAGGGCTCGGCCAGCACGAAGGCGCCGGCCGCCGCCGCGCCGGCCGCGCCGGCGGCGCCCAGCGCGGCGCCTAGGGAGGCGTTGCGAAAGGCGTACAGGAGCAGACCCACCCCAAGAGGAAGGGCCAGCGGCAGCGCGGACACTTTGGTGGCTACCGCCAGGCCGGTTGCGGCCCCCACCGCCGCCCAGCGCCGGGCCGAGGAGCCCTCCACGGCGCGCAGCAGCAGCGTGAGGGTGGCCAGGACGAGAAACGCTAGCGCCACGTCGTTGGTGGCGAAGTGGCTGTTCTGCAGGTGGGTGACGGTCAGCGCCAGGAGCGCGGCAGCCAGCAGGCCCACCCCCTCGCCGTACAGCCGGCGACCCAGCAGACCGAGGAGGAAGACTGTCGCGGCTCCCCACAGCGCCGAGAGAGCGCGGCCCACGCGGATCGCCAGGTCGTACTCGCCGAGGCCGGGGGAAACCACTTTGGCCGCGGCCACCGCGGCGCGGGTCACGTACATGGGGAAGGAGCCGTAGGCGTAGAAGCGTGGGTCCAGCTGCAGGGGTGAGAAGGAGATGGTCGCCACCGCCTCGGCGATGCGCCGTTCGTCGGGGTGGAAGTGGTGCCCGGAGTCCCAGCCCAGGCCGTGCAGGCGCAGCGCCAACGCCAGCAGCGTGATGGCCAGGAGCGTGGCCGTGAACGGGCGCCGAGACGCTCGCGGCGGGGGGAGAGCTGCCGCGGTGGAGGAAGGCGCCTCCAGCTGGGGCCGGCGCAGTACGGGGTTCAACGCTGGTTCGCTCATCTCGTGGGCGGCGACCCCTCAAGCCGCGGGGACGCTGGATCCCTTTTCCTCGCCTCTGCGGCGCAATGCCCACGATAGCGCGGTGCCGGGACCTCCTTCAACGCCCCGGGCACTCTATCCTTGTGACTCCTCGGGCGGCGGGGGGAAAGCTTTTCGTTCCCGCCGCCGCTGCGCCACCGCCTGGCGGAGCAGGAACTCGATCTGCGCATTGACCGAGCGGAGCTCGTCAGCGGCCCAGCGCTGCAGCTCCTCCCATAGCTCGGGGCTGATGCGCAGCAGGAACGTCTTCTTCTCCGCCACCGCGCACTCGTCAGTACAGCGACCCGGCGTTGATCACCGGGTGGGCCTCCCGCTCGCCGCACAGCACCACCAGCAGGTTGGAGACCATGGCGGCGCGGCGCTCCGGGTCGAGCTCGACGACCTCGTCCCGGGCCAGCTTTTCAAGCGCCATCTGCACCATGCCCACGGCGCCCTCGACGATCTTCTGGCGCGCCGCGATGATCGCCGAGGCCTGCTGGCGCTGCAGCATCGCCCCGGCGATCTCGGGGGCGTACGCGAGATGGGAAAGGCGGGCTTCCAGCACTTGTACGCCAGCCTTGTCCAGGCGCTCCTGCAGCTCCCGCTCCAGCGCCGCGGACACCTCGTCGATGTTCCCCCGCAGCGATACCACCTTTGCCTCCTCCTCTTCCCATGAATCGTAGGGGTACGCCGAGGCCAGATGCCGTAGCGCGGACTCGCTCTGGAGGTTCACGTACTCCACGTAGTTTTCCACCTCGAAGCAGGCGGCGAAGGTGTCGCGCACCCGCCAGACGATGACCGCGGCGATCTCGATGGGGTTGCCGGCGTGATCGTTGACCTTGAGCTTTTCCGTGTTGAGGTTGTGGGCGCGCAGGGAAACCTTGCGGTTGCTGGCGAAGGGGTTCACCCACCAGAACCCGTTCCGCTTGATGGTGCCGATGTACTTCCCGAACAACACCAGCACCCCCGCCTCGTTGGGGGCGAGGATGAGAAGCCCCCCTGAAAAAATCATGTTACCCACCAGCAGGAGCAGGAGGGCGACCAGCAGCAGACCGCCTGCGTTCCCCGGCAAGGTTTCTTTTTTCAGGCCGATGATGGTCCACACCACCAGCCATACCAGAGCCGCGTAAAGGAATAGGTTGATGGAAAGCATCACCCATCCCGAGAGTGGTTTGGCTTCTCGTTCCTGGCTCATCGCGTCACCTCCACCATTTGATACGAAAATGATATCAACGAGGTTTCAAAGCGTCAACCGTTCTTTCGCGCCGGGATCGACGGGCAGAACCCCCGGTTGGAAACCTGCGGCAAGAGTGCTGACCCGCCCGCGGGCGCTCCAGTAGTCGGTGCCGCTGGTGGACGGGGCGATGCGGCGGCGCCACGCCGTCGGCGAGGTATCGAAACCTCGGCTGCGGGGAAGGCCGGTTGGCTGCGCTCGACCACAGCTCGCCGGTGGCGGGCACCGAAAGCTCGTTCGCCCTGTGGCGACGCGGGTCTTGGGGGCCGTCCGGGCGCGCGGCCGGCCGCTGCGCCCGGTCGCGGCAAGACGCCTGCGCCCCGAAGCGGCGGAGCGGGTCTGAAGCGGCCCTTGTGATAAGCACGAACTTTCTCTTGACAATTATCGCCCCCCATCGTATACTGAACTTGAGGTCCACCCGGGTGTTCCCCGGGCGCTGGGGGGCGGCGGACGCCGGCTTGGGGGGTCGAAGGCGCCGGCTCCTGTGGGAACGCAGGAGTTCCCACAGGGGCGATGCGGTGGCTCGCCGCGGCAGGGAGGAGGACAGGCGTGGGGAGGTACGACGCACGACCGGCGCCGCCGTCGCCGGATCCGCGCTGGAAGATGGTGGACGCCACCATGCGCAAGCTGGGGTACCGCAGCGACGCGCTGATCGAAACGCTGCACACCGTCCAGGAGAATTTTGGCCACCTGGAACCGGAGGCGCTGCGCTACGTGGCCGCGTGTTTGCGCCAGCCGCTGTCGCGGGTGTACGGGGTGGCCACCTTCTATCACTTCTTCTCGTTGAAACCCAAGGGCAAGCATTGCTGTATCGTCTGCACGGGCACGGCGTGCTACATCAAAGGGGCGGGAGAGGTGCTGGCGGCGCTGGAGGCGCGCCACGGGGTGAAGGCCGGGGAGACCACGGCCGATGGGGTGCTGTCGGTGGCCACGGCACGCTGCCTGGGGGCGTGCGGGGCAGCGCCGGCGGTGGTGTTCGACGACGAAATGCTAGGCAAGGTGACGCCGGAGCAAACGCTGGCGCGCGTCGAGGAGTGGATGAGCCATGCCGACAACTGAAGAGCTGGCCGAAATCGCGGCGCGGGAGACGGCGCGCTGGCAGGCGTTCCCCCACCGCATCCTGGTGTGCACCGCCTCTGGCTGTCTGTCTGCCGGCAGCGCTGCGGTGCTGGAGGCGCTGCAGCAGGAGGTGAAGCGCCGCGGCCTGGATGACCGCTGCGCGGTGAAGGGGGTGGGCTGCCTGGGGTTGTGCGCCGCTGCGCCACTGGTGGCGGTGGAGTCGGAGGATGTGCTCTACCAGGCGGTGCAGCCCGGGGATGCCGGGGAGATTCTCCAGGCGCTGGGGGGAACGCCGCTGCAGCGGCTGCACTGCCCGGTGGATATCCCGTTCTTCCGCCGCCAGATGAAAATCGTCTTGGAGAACTCCGGGGTCATCGACCCAGAGCGCATCGAGGACGCCCTCGCCCACGGTGGGTGGCAAGCCTTCGTCACCGCCCTCACCGAGATGCGCCCCGCCGAGGTTATCGAACAGATCACCCGCTCCGGCTTGCGCGGCCGGGGAGGGGGCGGCTACCCCACCGGGCTCAAGTGGACCACCGTGGCCAAGGCGGCGGGCACGGAAAAGTACGTCATCTGCAACGCCGACGAGGGGGACCCGGGGGCGTTCATGGACCGCTCGGTTCTGGAGTCGGACCCCCACCGGGTGCTGGAGGGGATGGCCATCGCCGCCTACGCGGTGGGCGCCAATCGCGGCTTCATCTACTGCCGTGCCGAGTATCCGGTGGCGGTCAAGCGTCTAGAGCTGGCCATCAAACAGGCGCGCCGCCTGAATCTGTTGGGCAATAACATTTTAGGGACGCCGTTCTCCTTCTCGGTGGAGGTGCGGTTGGGGGCCGGGGCGTTCGTGTGTGGCGAGGAGACGGCGCTGATGGCCTCCATCGAGGGACGGCAGGGGCGGCCACGCCCCCGCCCGCCTTACCCCGCAGAGCTAGGGCTGTTCGGTAAACCTACCCTTATCAACAACGTGGAGACTTTTGCCAACGTCGCGCCAATCATTCGCGAGGGAGGTGACTGGTTCGCCAGCATCGGCACCGCCCACTCCAAAGGGACGAAGGTCTTCGCCCTGGCGGGCAAGGTGGTGAACACCGGCCTCATCGAGGTGCCCATGGGGACCTCGCTGCGGGAGATCATTGAGGAGATCGGGGGCGGCGTTCCGGGCGGAGTCCGGGCCAAGGCGGTGCAGACCGGCGGGCCGTCGGGAGGGTGCATACCGGCGCAGTACTTCGACACCCCGGTGGACTATGAATCGCTTAAGGAACTGGGCTCCATGATGGGGTCCGGGGGGATGATCGTCATGGACGAGAGCTCGTCCATGGTGGATGTGGCGCGCTACTTCATGGAGTTCTGCATGACCGAGTCGTGCGGCAAGTGCGTGCCGTGCCGCGCCGGCACCGCGCAGGTGCACGACCTGCTGGCCAAGCTCTTAAAAGGAGAGGGGACGGCAGCCGATTTGGGGCTGATCGAAGAGCTGTGCGAGCTGCTGCGGGAGGCCAGCCTGTGCGGTCTGGGGCAGTCCGCCCCCAACCCGGTGCTCTCCACCCTGCGACACTTCCGGGGAGAGTACGAGGCGCTGCTGGCGAAAGCCGGGGGTGAGTCATGAGCGGTCCGAATCCGGCGGTACGCATCAAGACGTTCAAGATCGACGGGCGGGACGTGGGCGCCCGCGAGGACGAGACGATCCTGGAAGTAGCCCGCGAGAACGGCATCCCCATCCCCACCCTGTGCGCCCTGGAAGGGCTGTCTACGGTGGGGGCGTGTCGGCTCTGCTTGGTGGAGATCAAGGGGTGGTCGCGCCTGGTGCCGGCGTGCGTCACCCGGGTGGAGGAGGGGATCGAGGTGATCGCCAACTCCGAGCGGCTGCAGCGCCACCGCCGGCTGATCGTGGAACTGCTGCTGGCCGAACGCAACCATGTCTGCTCGGTGTGCGTCTCCAACGGGCACTGCGATCTGCAGGACTTGGCGGGGCAATTGGGCATCACCCGGGTGCGCGTGCCCTACCGCTACCCCCGCTTCGAGGTGGACGCCTCGCACCCGCGTTTCGTCGTCGACCATAACCGCTGTGTGTTGTGCAACCGCTGCGTGCGGGTGTGCGACGAGGTGGAAGGGGCGCACACCTGGGACGTCATGGGTCGGGGCGTGGACTCGCGGGTCATCACCGACCTGAATCAGCCGTGGGGCGCCTCCGAAAGCTGCACTTCGTGCGGCAAGTGTGTGCACGTTTGCCCCACCGGCGCCCTGTCGGAGAAGCAGAACCTGGCCGGGGCCACCGTCAAGCGACGGCAGTTCTTGCCCTACTTGCAGCTCATGCGGGAGGCGCGGCGATGAGCACCCCGACGCTGGCAACGGTGTGGCTGGACGGCTGTTCGGGGTGTCACATGTCGTTCTTGGACACCGACGAGCGCCTCCTGGAGCTGTTGCAGAGGTGCACGTTGGTGTACAGCCCCCTGGTGGATGCCAAGGAGTTTCCCGAGCACGTGCACGTCACTCTGGTGGAGGGATCGGTGTCCACCACCGAGGACGAGGAGAAGATTCGCACCATCCGGCGGCGCACGCGGGTGCTGGTTTCCCTGGGCGATTGCGCGGTCACCGGCAACGTCCCCGCCATGCGCACGGCGTTTCCGCTCGATGACGTCGTGCGCCGTGCTTACGTGGAGACCGCCGACCTCAACCCCGGCGCGCCCACCAAGGTGATTCCCCGCCTGCTGCCCAGGGTGCGGCCGGTGCACGAGGTGGTGCCGGTGGACGTGGTGGTGCCTGGGTGCCCACCGCCGGCGGAGGTGATCTTCCAGGTGCTGACCGCGCTGTTGGATGGGCAGACGCCCCAGGTGCAGCAGTTGACCCGGTTTGGTAGGTAGGAGTTCAAGAGATGGCCAAGACCATCGTCATCGACAACGTTACCCGCATCGAGGGGCACGCCAAGATCACCATCCATCTGGACGAGCACGGTTTCGTATACGATGCGGCGTTCCACGTGACGCAGCTGCGGGGGTTCGAGAAGCTGTGCGAGGGGCGGCCCTTTTATGAGATGCCGGCGCTCATGGCGCGCACTTGCGGCATCTGTCCCGTCTCTCACTTGATCGCCGGCGCCAAGGCGTGCGATGACCTGATGGCCGTGCGCATCCCGCCCACCGCCCAGAAGCTGCGCCGGATGATGAACCTGGCCCAAATCCTGCAATCCCACGCCCTGAACCTGTTTTACCTGTCGGCCCCCGACATCGCCCTGGGTTTTGATGCGGACCCTGCCACCCGGAATCTCTTCGGTCTCGCCCGCGCCCATCCGGGGCTGGTGCGCGACGGCATTCGGTTGCGGCAGGTGGGCCAGCAGATCATCGAGATTTTAGGGGGCAAGCGCATTCACCCGGCGTGGGTGGTTCCGGGCGGCGTTGCTGCGCCCCTCACCGTCGAGCAGCGCGACGGCATCTTGGCCATGCTACCGGACACCTTGGCCATTGCCCAGCGCACCCTGGACTGGTTCAAGGGGGTGATGGGGGAGTTTGGCGAGGAGATCCGTTCCTTCGGTAACTTCCCCACCATGTTCATGGCGCTGGTGGACGAGGAGGGGGGCCTGGAGCACTACGAGGGATCGCTGCGGGTCATCGACGCCGCTGGGAAGGTGGTCGTGGACGCCATCCCGCCGGCGCGTTACCAGCAGTTCATCGGCGAGGCCGTGGAGCCGTCGAGCTATCTCAAGTCGCCGTACTTCAAGCCCAAGGGGTACCCCGACGGGATCTACCGGGTAGGCCCTCTGGCACGGCTCAATATCGCCCACACCTGCCGGACCACCTGGGCGGCGCAGGAGCTGGCCGAGTTCAAGGAGTTGGGCCACCCCACCGTGCTGTCCACCTTTCACAACCACTACGCCCGCTTCGTGGAGATGCTCTTCGCCATCGAGTGCATCGACCAGCTGCTGCGGGAGGACGACATCCTGGACACCCACGTGCGCGCCCTGGCCGCTCCCAACGCGGCCGACGGGATCGGCATCGCCGAGGCGCCCCGGGGCACCTTGATCCACCACTACCGCATCGACGAAAACGGACTCATCACCTCAGCCAATCTCATCATCGCCACCGGTCACAACTCCCTGGCCATGAACCGCGCCGTGCTGCAAGTGGCCAAGCGGTTCGTCAAAGGCGACCGGCTGGAGGAGGGAATGCTCAACCGCGTGGAGGGGGTCATCCGCGCCTTCGACCCCTGTCTCTCCTGCTCCACCCACGCCTTGGGACAAATGCCTCTGGAGATCCAGCTGGTGGGGCCGGGTGGCGAGATGCTCCACCGCCTCGCCCGATAGGGGACTTCGAGCCGGTGCCAATCGTGGCACGATGACTGAGACGGTGGCGGACGGCGCCGCCTGTCACGGCCTTTGGGTCAGGGGCGGTGGGCGCGCGGGTTCCCAGGTCCGCCTCCCAACGGCGTTGGATTACTCTGGCGCTTCGCAGCTGTGGTCAGCGTACGCGGCCCCAGATAGGGAGGCGGTCAGCGGGACGAGCTCAGTTGTTGTCTCACACAGCGCTAGGGGACCGGCGCCGTTGGCGGTGTGGGTGGGTCCGCAGCCGCAGTGGAGGGTCTGTCCTTTCCGCGCGCGGTAAGCGGGCACGGCAGCGAGTCACCCCGCGGCGACGGCCGATCAATCGTCGAAAACCTCCGGTGCTGCGTCGACGCCGTTCCCGAGGTGGTGGATGGCACGCCACAGGTGGTACGTGAGACGGTCGAACCAACGCAACGCCTCGTTGCGGGCGAGTGCGGTCACCGGATCCAGCTCACCGGCGGCGGTGCGCTCCATAATCTTGACCCGCTCAGCGCGGCGCGCCTGGGCGATGGCTGCGGAGCGGGTCAGGAGTGTTGGCGCTGGCGCGCTTTCTGCCTCCCCGGTCCAGGTCTCCACGGGGACCAGCGCCGCCGCGAGGTCGCCCCCGGAGCCGGCCAGCGTCGCGGCGACCGCCGGCTCATCGACCTGCTCGCTGGCGGCCTTGGCCAGTCGCTGGAGGTGATCGAGGGCATGCAAGACCGACAGGTGGCGCAGGCGCAAGCGCCGACTCTCACCTTCGGAGCGTACCGCGGCCAAAAAGGTCCGTACCTCCTCCAGCGCCGCCCGTGCCTGGCCGAGTTGGTGTTCCGCCTCGGCTTTCCGGCCGGCGAGGCGGAGGCGCAGCGCAGCGGCCGTAAGCCGTGCGACCCCGGCCAGCGCTCGGCGCGCCGCCTCCACGGCAACCGGGGTGATCGCCGCAACGCTGGGGTCGAGGTAGCGGGAAAGCGCTGACCCGCGCTCCGGTACGAGGCGCTCGACGAAAGCCGCGAAGGACCGCAGCCACGGTAGCACCAGCAGGACTCCGAGCAAGTTGAAGCCGGTATGAGAGGCGGCGAGGGCCATCGCGTCGTCGCCGCCAGCCACCAAGAGCGCCCCACGCAACAGCAGCGGCAGGATCGCCAGCGCGGCGAAGGCTGCGGCGAGGTTGAAGAGAACGTGGGCGGCAGCCGTGCGACGGGCCGGGACCGTGGCGCCGAGGCCGGCAAGGGCGGCGGTCACCGTGGTGCCGACGTTCTGGCCCACCACCAGCAGCGCGGCGTCGCCCAAGTGGATCGCTCCCCCGTGGAGGGCGGTCAGGGTGGTCGCCACTGCGGCGCTGGAGGATTGCAGGACAATGGTCATGGCAATGCCGAAGCCCACCAAGACCACGACATGCGCCGCCCCTCCGCCGGCTATAGAGGCAACGTCGAGGCGGCCAGCAAGCCCTTCCATCGCCTTTTTCAACGTGTCGATACCGACAAAGATCAGCCCGAAGCCGGACAGCGCGGTGCCCAGGGCGGCCGTCCGCCCGGCTCCTAGCAGCCGCGACAGGGCGCCGACGCCGATCAGCGGGAGAGCCACCGCCCGCACGTCGAGCTTGAAGCCGAGCACCGAGACGATCCAGCCGGTGCTGGTGGTGCCGAGGTTGGCGCCTAGGAGGACGCCGATCGCCTGGGGAAAGCTCACCAGGCCGGCGCTAACGAAGCCGATGGTGGCCACCGTGACAGCGCTGGAGGACTGCACGAGCATGGTGAGGCCGGCGCCGGAGGCGAGGGCGGAGATGGGACCCGACACGAAACGGCTGAGAATCTGTCGCAGGGCGTCGCCGGCTGCCGAGCGCAGACCCTCGGTCATGAGCACCATGCCGAGCAGGAACAGCCCTATGCCGCCGACGAGCAGCCAGATCACCGTTGGCCTGTCTCCCTAACCTTCGCCCCTGGTGGCAGGATCGACATAATCGAAGCCTAGCACTCCTCGCCCCAGGGGTATCGCGTCGGCCGCTGTCGCGGTTTGTGCCGGCCCCGGTTGTGAAGGGCTGGTCAGCGGGCTGGGCGGGACGGAACGCCCTAGGAGGAGCGTCGCTGTAGGGATCGGCGTGGTCAGATGGACTGCTCCCCGCGCCGGGGCAGCGGCACCATGCACCGGCTTGGTGCGGTTTGGAGGTAGCTTCTCGTCTCGGGCTGCCGACCGAGGAGGAAGGCCTCCTGTCAGGTGCCGAGCGGATGGCCGCCATTGGGAGCTCCAGCCTCACCGCTAGCCCCAGCTTCCTTTGGGTCTGTATCGGGACGGAGCCGCAGAGGCCTCCCTCCTGCGAGCCAGAGATGTGGGCGAGACGTGCGCTTATCCGCTCCACTGACCTGCCCGCGATAAACCGCTGGCTTTGGCTCGGCAGGGGAGGGGGCGGCGTGCGAAAATCTTCTAGTCCTTCCCGAGAGGCATTGAAGCTACAGGGCTGAAACCGTATCCTGCCCGCTCGCCATCGGCTGACACTTCGCCCGGTGGCGCGATGGCGGGGCACGGGGCTAGCCATACTGACAGTGGGTGAAGGCGCTGCTGGTCTAGCTGGCGAGGCGGTAGGAGGGCACCACTACCACCCCCGCGTGGCGGGCGCGCTCTTCAACCTCGGGGCGCAGCTGGTAGCTCACCAGCACGCCGAGCAGCTGCCCCCGCACCACCGCGGTGTCGCTCAGCCGCTCCAGCAGCCGGCGGAGATCGTCCACGTCCTTGACCCGGGCGCGGGCCTTGGCCTCCCCAACCACGGTGACGGCTTCCCCGGAGGCCCGCCGGCCGTAACCCAGGATGTTGAGCTCGACAAGCTCTCCGTTCCGGTCGGAGACCCAGGAACGGGCGAAGGGCCCCTCAGGGCGTACCCCCGCCAGTTCAGGCAACAGCTCCGGCAAGGAGCGGATGGCCCGATCTTCCAGGGTGTAGCCCACCGCGTCGGAAAGTCCACCCACCATGGTGCGGGTCTCTTTAAGCGCCGCAGCAAGACTACGAATCTCTTTCTCGGTCTGTTTTTGTGCTTGGGCAAGTTCTTCGACGCGCTGCTCGGTGCGTTTTTGTGCCTGGGCAAGTTCTTCCATGCGTTGCTCGGTGCGTTTTTGTGCCTGGGCAAGTTCTTCGACGCGTTGCTCGGTGCGTTTTTGTGCCTCGGCAAGTTCTTCGACGCGCTGCTCGGTGCGTTTTTGTGCCTCGGCAAGTTCTTCGACGCGCTGCTCGGTGCGTTTTTGTGCCTGGGCAAGTTCTTCCACGCGCTGCTCGGTGCGTTTTTGTGCTTGGGCAAGCTCTTCCACGCGTTGCTCGGTGCGTTTTTGTGCCTGGGCAAGTTCTTCGACGCGCTGCTCGGTGCGTTTTTGTGCCTGGGCAAGTTCTTCGACGCGCTGCTCGGTGCGTTTTTGTGCCTCAGCCAGCTCTTGGACCACCGCCGTGAGCTCGCGGAACTCGGCTTTGGTCACTTGGTCCGCCAGTTCCTGGTGGAGTTCGGAGAAGGTGCGCAGCAATACCTGCGTCGCCCGAGCGTCGAGAGCGTCTCCGGCCAGTTCGGCCAACTCGGCGAGGCTGCGTGAAAACCCAGGCACGGCGCACGTCCCGAGGCTATTCTACCGCACGGGAAGGTGGCGGGGAGCAGACAGGTGCGCATGTCATTGGACGCCGGCGGTCAAAGGCAAGAATGGCAAAGTGCCCGCCACTTTTCTCGTGTGCGCAGACGCGGGCGGTGGAGGGGGAGGCCCCGTTTCGCCTTAGGGTAGGTCCGCTTCGTCGAGGCCGAAGTAGTGTCCGATCTCGTGAATGACGGTATCGCGGATCTCCCGGATGAGTTCTTCGCGGGTCTCGCATTGGTCCAGCAGGGGCAGGCGGTAAATGACGATGCGGTCGGGAAGGGCGAGGCTGTAGTGGGCACCCCGTTCGGGCAGCGAGACGCCCTGGTAGAGGCCGAAGAGGGTTTCGGTTTCGGGGTCCAGGCCGACCGCGCGGAGCTCCTCGTCGGTGGGCTCATCTTCGACGACGACGGCCACGTTTTCCAAGTAGGCGGCGAGGTGGGGGGGCAGACCGTCGAGGGCGCGGGCGACGGCGCGTTCAAACTCGGCGCGGGAGAGGCGCAGCATCCGCGCTATGATAGCCGCCTGATCCCCCGTGCCGGGGCGGTCGACGAGGAGGACCAACCATGGGGCGATGGGGCATTGCCGGCGTGGCTGCGTTGTTTGCCGCCGGATGCGGCGTGCAGGATGTGACGACACCGGTGCCGCAACCGGATACCATCGTTTTCGGGCGAGTGGTGACGGTGCGAGGGGTGGAGGGGGAGGCCGCTCAGGGGGGGCAGATCTGGGAAGTGGAGGTCAAAGGTGGGCTGCCCGAGTCGCTGCAAGCCGTGATGCGCCGCGACGGCCGGCCGATCCCCACGCTGGAAGCGGACTTGGTGGTGAAAGCGCGGGTAACGCCGGATACGGTGTGCGTGGCAAACCTGCGCATCGCCGATCTGGAGGCCTTCAAAGCCGGCCACGAGGTGGCGGTGGTGCCGCGCCCCGGCTCCTCGGCGATGGTTGGGACGAAGCTACTGACCCTGGAGGCGGCGGAGCTGTACCAGTTCCGCTCGTATCAGGCGCGTTTCCTGCCCCGTTCCCTGGACGAGATCCCCGCCGAATTGACGGGCCGCGAGGACGCGACCAAGGTGAACTCGTCGGGGTTGGAGCGCACGCCAATCCCAGTGGCCGGTGGCACGGTGCTGTACTTCGCCGCGGGGCTCCTGCCCCCGATCACGGAAAACGCGGCCCCCCGGGGCGCCGTGCGACCCGGCATGGCGGGGGAATCTGGCTTGGCCCGGTGGGCGGTGGGCGGCTGGAGGCCCTACCGTAGCCAGTGGACTGGCACAGCTTGGAGTGCGCCGCAACCGGTCCTCCTGCCTGGCCTCAGTGATGACGCCAGCGCCGCTGTGACGTGGGTCAACGACAGCGAGACGGCGCTGCTGGTGGAGGTGCGCCGCCAGGATGCACCGGTGACGCTGCTGGCCTCGCGCCGCGGCAGTGCCCGCGAACCGTGGGGGGAGCTGGTGAAAGTGGAACGCGCCACGGGGGAGAGCGTCGGCGACGGGCAGGCCTTTGCAGCGGAGGACAGCGCCCTGGTGTGGACCTCCTACGCCTTTGGCTCCAGCGACCTATGGCTGGCCATGCCGGGCCAGCAGGGCGCCCCTCTGGAGCCACGCATCAACACGTTGGGATCGGAGTGGGCGCCCCGGGTCGGCCCCAATACGTCGCTGTTTTTCTGCCGTGCCGAGCGGCAGCTGCGGTTCGCCGGCGGCGTGGTGCGGGAGGTGCGTCTGCCGGGGGTGCAGCGCCGGCCGTTGCTGGAGGCGGCGCCGACGCGCAGCGGTGACGCCCTGTTCTTGCGCTACCCGGCGTTTTACGCTCCCGCCGAGCTGGACTGGGACGTGGCGGTGGCGCCCAAGGACGGAGATGGGTGGGGGGAGCCGGTGCCGGTGGATGAGTGGCGGCCGCAGTAACGCCCCGGCAGTGTTCTGCGTGAGGGCAGCGGCGAAGGCAGTCTGTGGCAGCGGTCCGGCCAGCTTGGGTCAGTGGGCGACTGCAGGCCCTGCCCGCTCGCGACGGCGGCTCGGCAATGGCGGCGGCCATCTGGGGCAGGGCCTTGAGGGCTTCGCTGGACAGACAGGGGTGGTTGCTCAGCTTGCGTGCCTCGGCGAGGGGGCAGGGCGCCCTGGCTTTTCCTGACTTTTCGCCCTAACCGCCGCCGCCTCGGCCAGGCCGACGTTGCGTCGCCGTCCGGCTGCCGCGTCGGCCTTGGCGCCACGCCGCTCGGCGAGGACGAGAAAAGCGGCCGTTGGATCGAGTTACAGGGGCATGGTGGTGGCGCCCAGGGGGCTTGTCTTTGCATCGCGCCGACCATATCACGGCAGTGTACGGGGCAGCGGAGGGGGGCCCAGCGAGAACCCCCTTTTACCCTGGGGCGGGTTCTGCCAGCAACTCGACGGCCCGACGCACAGCCAGGACGTGCGTGAGGAGCGTGCGGAACTCGGCCAGGGAGAGCTGAGTGGCGGCGTCCGACAGGGCGCGGGGAGGATCGGCGTGGACCTCCACGAACAACGCATCAACGCCCGCCGCCACGGCGGCACGGGCGAGGTGCAGGTGGTACTGCCGCGCCCCTCCCGTGGCATGTCCCAGACCCCCTGGCAGTTGCAACGAGTGGGTGACGTCGAACACCACCGGCGCGAGGCGGCGCATGATGGGCAACCCGCGCATGTCCACCACCAAGTTGTTGTAGCCGAAGGACACACCACGCTCAGTGAGAGTGACGTCGTAGTTGCCGGTGGACCGTACCTTGGCGACGGCGAGGCCCATGTCGTGGGGGGCCATGAACTGCCCCTTCTTGATGTTGACCGCCCGCCCGCTGCGCCCACAGGCGAGCAGCAGGTCGGTCTGGCGGCATAAAAAGGCGGGGACCTGCAAAACGTCCACCACTTCGGCAGCGGCTTCGGCTTGGGCGGGCTCGTGCACGTCGGTGAGGAGGGGTAGTCCGGTGTCGGCCTTGACGGCGGCCAGGGCAGCTAGGCCGTCGCGCAGGCCAGGGCCGCGGAACGATTCCAGGGAGGAACGGTTGGCTTTGTCGAAGGAGGCCTTGAAGACCAGGGGCACGCCAAACGCCCCTGCTTCGCTCTTGAGCTGGCGTGCCAGCTCTAACACCTGCTCAGGCGCTTCGATGACGCACGGACCGGCAATGATCGCCAGAGGGTGACCGGCACCCACCGTGAGGGAGGGGGCGAGACGGGCTGGCGGAGGGGAGGGAGTTTCCATCTATCCCTCTCGGCTGCTGGGGGCGAGCTCGGGCAGCAGCTCCGATTCACCGCCCAGCTCGGCGGTTTGCTCGAAAGGGCCGACGTCGGTGGGTCGCTGGCTGGCGCGGCGTTGCTGGTACTCCAGCGCCGCTTTGATGAACGCCACGAACAGCGGGTGGGGGGCAAACGGCTTGGACTTCAGCTCGGGGTGGAACTGGCAGGCGACGAACCAGGGGTGATCAGGGATCTCGATCATCTCCACGAAAATGCGGTCCGGGGAGCGGCCGGTGACTCGCAGTCCATGCTCTTCGAGGAGGGGGACGTAGTCCTGGTTGACTTCGTAGCGGTGGCGGTGACGCTCCCACACCTGGTCGGCGCGGTAGGCTTCCCACGCCCGCGAGCCGGGCTTGAGCACGCACGGGTACTTGCCCAGCCGCATGGTGCCGCCCATGGTGTCCACCCCCACCAACTCGCGCATCTTGTAGATGACTTTGTAGGGTGGATCAACGGCAAATTCCGAGGAGTTGGCCCGTTCCAGTTGGCAGACGTGGCGGGCGAACTCGATCACCGCCGTCTGCAGGCCGAGGCAGATGCCGAAGAACGGGATGCGGTGCCCGCGGGCCAGCTCGATGGCGCGGATCATCCCTTCGATGCCGCGTTTGCCGAAGCCGCCGGGAACCAAGATGCCGTCCACCTGGAACAGCTCTTCCACGTAGGCCTCATGTTCCAGCTTTTCCGAGTCGATGAACACGAGCTGGACGCGGGCTTGGTGGGCGATCCCACCGTGCCGCAACGCCTCGTTCAAGGACTTGTAGGAGTCTTGCAGGTTGACGTACTTACCGACGATACCGATGCGCACCTCGTGGGTGGGGTTTTTGATCTTGTCCACGATTTCCTGCCACTTGGAGAGATCGCCCTTGCCAGCGGGCAATCTCATGAGTTCTAGAAGAATGCGATCAAGGCCCTCGGCTGCCAAGCGCTGCGGGACCTCGTAGATGGTCTCCACGGTGCGCGCCGGGATCACCGCCCGTTCCTCCACGTTGCAGAACAGGGCGATCTTACGCCGCATCTCGGCGGGCAGGGGCCGGTCGACGCGGCACACTAAGATGTCAGGCTGCACGCCGATGGCGCGCAACTCCTTGACCGAATGCTGGGTGGGCTTGGTTTTCAGCTCGTCGGAGGCGGGGAGGTAGGGGACTAAAGTGACATGCACGTTAATGGCGTTGCCGCGCCCGGCGTCCAGGCGGAGCTGGCGAATCGCCTCTAGAAAGGGCAGGGACTCAATGTCGCCGACGGTGCCGCCGATCTCGACGATGAGCACGTCGTGCCCCTCGGCGGCAGCATTGATGCAACTCTTGATCTCGTCGGTGATGTGCGGGATGACCTGCACCGTCGAGCCCAGGTAATCGCCCCGCCGCTCCTTTTCGATCACCGTTTGATAGACCTTCCCGGTGGTCAGATTGTTGCGGCGCGAGGTGACCAGGGAGGTGAAACGCTCGTAGTGGCCCAGATCCAGGTCGGTCTCGGCACCGTCGTCGGTGACGTACACCTCGCCGTGTTGGAAGGGCGACATGGTGCCAGGGTCGACATTGATATAGGGGTCGCACTTCATGATACTCACCGAGAAACCGTGCGCTTCCAGCAGCGCCCCCATGGAGGCGGCAGCGATACCCTTGCCCAGCGAGGAAACCACGCCGCCGGTTACGAACACGTACTTGGTGGCCACTACCTGTCCTCCTTTGAGCTGCTGCCCCTCGGATGGGCGGTGGTGCGGGCGCGCAGCGCCGCCTCGGCGCGCGGCACATCCTCGGGGACGTCTACGGCCACTGAATCCCCACTGGCGGGCAGCACCTGGATGGCCATGCCGTGCCAGAGGGCGCGCAACTGCTCCAGCCCTTCCACACGCTCCAGCTCGGCCGGCGGCCACGAGGTGAGCTGCAGCAAGGCCGACCTCTGGAAACCGTACAGTCCCACGTGGCGCATTGGCGGGTTGGCGCTGGGATTGCGCGGGTAGGGGATGGGGGCGCGGGAAAAGTACAGGGCGCGTCCGCTACAATCGCACACCACTTTGACGGTGTTCGGGTCGCTGAGGTCGCTCTCTCGGCCGGGGAGTGCCAAGGTCGCCATGGGGATGTGCGGGTGTGTGACCAGGAACTCGGCAAGGGTGCGGAGGTTTTCCGGCGGGAGCGCCGGTTCGTCGCCCTGGACGTTGAGGACCACGGCTGTTTCATGATCGCGGGCCACCTGGGCGACGCGGTCGGTGCCCGAGGGGGCTTCGCCAGTCATGGCGGTGGCGGCCCCAGCTTGGCGCGCAGCGGCGGCGATGCGCTCGTCGTCGGTGGCGACGACGATCTCGTCAGCCACGCCAGCCTCGCGCACGCGGGCTACCACGTGGGCAATCATCGGCACCCCGAGCAGCGGCGCCAGCGGTTTGCCGGGAAAACGGGTCGAGGCATAGCGGGCCGGAATCACCGCGAGAACCGATCCTCTGTCCATCCTGTGCAGGCACTCTACGGGAGTCGCCGCGGGGTGTCAACGCGCTGGCCGGCAGGTGTTGCTACTCTAAGCCGGTGGGTGGACACGGGCACGGCACATCACCCTGGCGGGCGCTGGTGGTCGCCCTGCTGGCGACGGCCCTGGTACTGGTGCTCGTGCACCGCTTCTGGCTTAAAGAACTGTCCCACGTCACCGGTCGGGCGCAGTGGATGTGGGTCACCGATCAGTTCCACCGCGTGGCTCCGGCGGGTGGTCTGTTCGTGGCCAGCTTTACCCTCGCCGCGCCGCCCCGGGAGGCCTTACTCAAGGTGTGCGGTGACCGCGAGTACGTGGTGTACGCCAACGGCACGGCGGCGGGGTGCGGCTGGAGTCGGCCAGGCTTTCGATTGGACCTGTACGACATTGGCCACCTGTTGCGGCAAGGGGAGAACGTGCTGGCGGTGGAGGTGCGCTCGCCGACCCCAGTGGGTGGAGTGCTGCTGGCACTGGACGTGGACGGCATCGGGGCCAACGTGCTGGCCAGCGGACCGGCGTTCGTGCTGCGGCGGCGCTTCTCGCTGGCTGCGCGGGAGCCGGACGATCTGCCGGTGCCGGTGCTGTTTGGTCGACCCCCACGGCAGCCGTGGGGGTACCCGCCACTGGTGTCCCATCCTCGTACCTTGGACGAGGTGCTGGTGTTGGAGCCCATCAGGTTGGAGCGGGATC
>Ga0308389_1000721_pt1 | contig 24031 bp, 20 predicted proteins | sample Hotspr2Sample148_FD_202362 | JGI IMG/M metagenome (GOLD analysis project Ga0308389, IMG submission 202362) | Hot spring phototrophic mat microbial communities from Mushroom Spring, Yellowstone National Park, Wyoming, United States - 20040719_148 ... | reverse complement strand
AGGTAACCCAATACCAGACCGGTGGCTACGGCATTGATTGGCCCCAAGCGTCCCTGAATGTTGGCTGTGCCAACCACAATGCCGAATTCGGCCAATTTATTCATCAGCATTTGGGAAAGTTCGAAATCCAGACCCGAACCGCCCACAATTGCCACAAAATCGATATTGCGGATATTGCCTAACGGGGCAACGGCCTGGAGAGCCCGCAGGCAGTTCCGCAAAAACACTTTCCGTTTCGCCTCGCGGCGTACCTCGCGGATGCGTTCGATGGTGTGATCGGTTGGTAACGGTACCAGCCCATCTTCGGTGATCAGCGTAACCCGACCAAACAGGCGTGGATCCAGCGGCTCTTTGAAGAAGCGAACGGAGTTGTCTTCATTCCGAATGTGGAAAAGGCTTTCCACCTTGGCGAGCGGATACCGTTTGATCTGTTCGGCAAGGTCAATATCGCTCGGACCGGGCAGGCCCAGTTCTCTTTGAATGAGCAGGGTAACCATGTTTCCTGCACCGGCGAGGTGAATACTGGTTACTTTACGGTCGCGCTGCATCAGGGCTGCGTCGGTGGAACCCGCCCCCAGATCGAGGATTGCCAGGGGGGCATCAATGCCGGGGGTGGTGAGGGTTCCTAAAATCGCCATGTTGGCTTCAACCCCACCCAGTTCTACCGGTACTTTGATCTCCTCGGACAGGGCGTTGGCGACCCGCTCCATCAGCAGGTGGTCAGTATTGACCATGGCGGCCAGCCCGACCGCATTCTCCATGGCAAATTCCTGCGCAATCCCGCCGGAAACGCGCTGAGGCACCAGACAATCCACTGCCAGAATATCGCGGATCTTGATTTCGTGGAGGGGTTTTTCGGTGACATCACTCATCGTCTGGCGGACTCGCTGCACCATTCCGCCGACGTTGGTACCGGCTTCGCCCTCGACATCCTGTAATTTGCCAACCTGCTCAAGGGCTTTCATGATGGCATCGGCGCCCTGATCAACTTCGACAATGACCGTGCGCACATCGCCGATCAGTTTGAGGGTGCCGGCCGGAATTCGGCGGGTCTGCACATCACCAGCCGGGGTACGGATGACCACCGCGGAGCGCAAACCAATTAAGGCTTTGGCGATTGGAACCACCAGTGCCGTTTCCTGAGGCGAGAGGTCGAACAGGGTGGCGATGCCATACGGGTTGGAAAGCTGGCGGATGACCTGCCCCTGTTCGGCAACTTCCACGGCGGCGAGCATGTTCAAGGGGACATGGTCAATCAGGGAAACTTCATCCACAAAGGGCAGCACTTTGGGCAGCCGGTTGGCAATTAACACCCCGTCGTCGGCTTGAACGATGCCGCCGCGAATGTCCATACCGGCTTCCAGGGCGCGCCGCAGAATGTCGGCTGCCAGTTCGAAATCGTACTCCCTGGGGATGACCACGATCAAGGGCTCGTTGCGTTTGGCATTGACCAGGTCTTTGATGTGGATGGTTTTTCCCACACCAATCCCCAAACCACCGGGGGAGGCCGGGTTGTGCCCGATCATGGTCGATTCGGTGATGATGGTTTCGGTGATCGTTTCCATGGCAATATCACCGATGACGGGAGTTGCCTCGTTCAACAGCACCAGTTCGAGTTGACGGAGTTCAATTCCTGCATTTTTTACGGCTTCCTGCAGGGCGATCACGATACCGGGCAGATTGCTCAGCGTCCCTTTGATGCCCGTGGTGGAAACCCGGCTGGTGGAAAGGAAACGGGGGGGGCGGTCGAAATCGAAGATTTCAGCAATTGCCACCTCGGTTGTTGAATTGCCTACATCCACACCTGCAATGATGTGTGCCATGACTAAATCCTGTTCGGGTGAGATTCAGACCGAGTGGCCGGCGGGGATTTGAGCCGCCGGCCACATTCGGTAGCGGTTTCATTCTTTTCGTAGAACTCCACGGGCTTCGTACACTCGGGCGGCTTCCCGCACGAACTCGGCGCAGATTTTGGCGTCATACTGCCGTTCCAATTCATCGGCTATGGCCAGCAATTCCTCTTTGGTGGAGCGGTTCGGTCGCAAAGCGTTGTAGATTTGCAGCATCCGTTCATCCGAAAGTCGGGTCAACTCGGCTGCCCGGCGCATGTTTCGGGCCAGCTGCGGACGGTTGATGCTTTCGGCAATCTGGGCCTGGTATTCGAGGGTTTGCGGAGTGATGCGGATTTCTTCCGCTTTAATCTTTTCGGCCAGCACAGCATCCAGGGTGATCTCATCCAGCGATTTCCCGGTAGAGGTTTTCACCAGTTCAGGGTGTTTTTTAGCCAGCGGGTAATCTCTCTGGTAGTGGAGTTTTCCGTTAAGGGAGGGAGCGGAAGGCGTAAACGGCCGCTTTTCTCCGCTCATCTCCGCCAGAACCTCACGTACGATTGCAGCAATTAACTCTTGTTGGGACATTGGTACACTCCTTTCGATTACTGGAACTTAACTTCCAGCTCAACAGGCTTTTTGTTGGGGTCAACGAATTGTGTCTCCCGGATGTGGAAGACTGCCGCAATCGCCTGATACTTGGGGCGTGCCATCTGGTCATTGATCTGCGGCACCGGGCTGGGGGAGTCGCCTTTGGCATAACGGGCTGCGTTGCGTCCAATCTGGCGGTACATTTCAAGGCTGATCACCGGGGCCTGCGGGAACAGTTCCAGATTTTGCAAGGGGAGCAGGTCCTTCTGGTGGATCAGGGTGGTGCCGCGTGATTGGATGGCAACGGCAATGCCGGAGCCGCTCAACTCTGCGCCGCGCTTTCCGATAAAAGCCAGATCCGAGGTGTGGTACACCTTAATGACACGGGGTTTCAATCCTTCCTCTTCGATGCCGGCCATGATTTCTCGCAGCACAGCGGCATGGGGAATGCCGGTGATGGTTCGTTTTTTCAACTTATCCCCAAAGGCGGGTGCCACTGCAATGACCACTTCGTTAGGAGAGGTACCGGGTTTTGCCTCGCCGATTTCGCGCAAGATCATATCGCTGACTTGATAGGTGGTTGGGGCAGCCGGCTGTTTCTGCGTCGTGGTGGGGCTGCTTCCCGACTCAGCAGCCATTTTGGCGAGGATTTCTTTGACTACCTCTCGAACCATTGATTCAGAAATTTGGGTCATGGGAATCCTCCTTATATGTCCTCAGGCCGCATGGCATGGCGAATATCGGCAATCTGTTTCCAGCGTTCGCCCTGCAGACGATAGCCGGTTCCGGGGCCTTGATAATCGTTGAGATCGTTGATCGCCGCAACCACATTGAAATTGCGATCCAAAACCGCAGAAGTTTGCAGGTAGTCCCCGGAAACGCGCTGTTTCTGGATGTTCAAGACGGCCTCAGCCACATCCGTGAATCCGCGTTTGGCAAGTGCCTTGACCACATCCACACCGGTAACGCCGCGTTTCATCATGTCCTGAGCGGCTTTGGTATCCTGAACCTTATCGCGCGGCGGCATATCTTGACTGTTGTAAGCATAGGTAGCGGCTTCCACTTCTTCATCGGTGATGCGCGGCAAGCCCAGTTCTTCGAACACAGCCTGAATTGCGCGCGCGGCTTTGTTGCGCACCTGAATGATTTCCTCTTCCCGCACCGGACGCAGACCGCCATCCACCTTCAGATCGCGCTGAAGGACGAGGTAGTCGTCGTAGTCATCCGAATCGAAGTTTGAGCCGGCGAACATGTTATCGTAGTTCGGCACAGCGCTGTAACCGGAGAAGATGAAATCGGTACCGGGCAGGAATTGACCCATCAGACGCGCCGTTCGGCGGATGGGGGAGTGGGAGAAGGTCTGATCATTGCCCGATGCCACTTCCAGATCCAAGCAGGTGGTGACCAGATTCTCGGCTACCACGGCGCGGATGCCGCCGGGCACCCCGCCGGGCACGCCGATGCAGCTGATCGAGCCGTTTTGCAGGCCCTGCACACCGGCGCCTTTGGTGATCATGACGCACTTGATTTCCAGATAGAGCATGGACTTGCCTTCGGCATACGCCATTTGCACTTCCGAACCGGTGCCGGATGTGAAGCGCATCTTCAAGCCGCGCGAGGCGTAGGCTGAAGCCAGAAAAGCCTTTGACCACGGCGTATCGTCACCATCAATGAACACCTTTTCGGTGCCGTAGACGGATACCGTTTCGGCATAGGCGGTCAAGCCGCGCAAACCCAGCGAAAGTTCGGTGGCCTCTTCCAGCGCGTCCTGACTCAAGATGCCGGGACGCCCGACCTGACCCCCGACCAGCAGCGCCAGTGCATTCATCGGCCCGTAGTTAAAAACAGCCACCGTGGTTTCGATTTCATCGAATCCGTAATAGGCGGCTTCGGCGGCATCGGCTGCCATCAGCACCGGATTGTCTTGCAGGTTGGTCACATGAGCCTGATTACCGGGAGTCCGGCGGGCACGCATTTTCTGGATGCCCATCATCATTTCGACGATGTTGAGTTCATCCATGACTTCGGCAATCTTTGCCGGGGTTAAACCGGAAAAGATGCGGGCCACTTCAGAACGGGGTACATTTATGTCCACAATTTTTCGGGCGATCTCCACGCTGGGGATGGCCATCATTTCTTCGGCAAGGGCGGTGTTGATAGCGTAATTGGCGATGAAAATTTCGTTGAAGTCGAACTCCTCGCGTTTTTTGCCATCCATTTCCGTAATGACCCCATTGACCACTTTGATGCTGGGTTTTGGGTCATTCGGGCTGCCCATCGCAATCAGACCGACTTCAGGCCATTCGGTTACGAAACCGTCCTTGTTGACATCCCGGGCATCCAAAACCTCAAATCGTTTCTGTCGTTTAGCCATTGGTTTTAACCTCCTTTTTGGAGCATTGACTGGCTCTAGATATATGGAACGCCAAGGCTGTTTGGAACGTCACCCAATGAACCTAAAAGCTTGACACCAACTTCTCTGGCGGTCATAATTGCCTGCCGGACGGCACCGGCATCCCCGCAGAATAAGCCGACCACTTCGTTTGTGTAGGACAGGCCGGTGGTGGGTCCAAGGTAGCCGATCATTTCCACATCGGCGGATTTGACGGCAGCATCCACCATCAGCACGCCAATGCCGGCCGGCGCTCCAACAGTCAGGCCGAATGCCTTTCCAACCGGGGCATTGAAGGCCTTCTGGCAGGCGTAACTGGCCCGCGCGGTGTATTGCAGTTCAATGTGCCCCGCATCGTTGGCATAGACATCGCCAAAGGTGCGGGCAAGGTCTTTGAGGGCTACCTCGATGGCGCGGCGGGCATCCGAAACTTCTTCGGCTCCAAAGATGATCAATGAACCGTGACCGGCCCCGCCTTTGGTATCGCGCGGCAGTTGAATATCCACGATCTCGGTGTTGGTCGCTTTGACGGCTTCATCCGCAGCCAGAATTTGCGGGCCGGCCCCTGTGCGGGCGCTGAGAATGCCGATCGAACGGTATTTGGGGTCAAGTTTCATCTTTTCGTGAACGACCGGATCCACGTTTGCGATGACGATTCCGATCGTATCCCCGATGGCGGTTCCAACAAATTCTGTCAGACCAGGGTTCTGGAAGGGAGCGGTGGGGGCGGATTGTGGAGAGGAATTACCACCTGACACCTTTTCCATGACCTGTTTGACAATTGTGTCTAACAATTTTTCATCCATTGAATCTCTCTCCTCTGTCAGAAATTGACGCAGCAGAACGGGGTCTGCGCCGTTTTACGGTGGCACACGCGAAACACTTTGGACAGCCTGAGGGCTATTCCCTGGACGGCAACAGTTTTTCGGTGTCGGAGTGGGGGCGTGGAATCACATGAACTGAAACCACTTCGCCTACCCGCTTAGCCGCCGCGGCTCCAGCGTCGGTTGCAGCTTTGACGGCGCCAACATCGCCGCGCACCATGACCGTCACCAGCCCGGCACCGACCTTCTCCATGCCGACGAGGGTCACGTTGGCGGCTTTGACCATTGCATCGGCAGCCTCAATCATGGCTACCAATCCGCGGGTCTCGATCAAACCTAATGCTTCACCTAGTTCTTTAGCCATTGTTACACTCCTTTTTTAGAAATCTTGTTTTAAAAGAAAATCTCTGAGACCAGAGATTCCTTCACCACTGAGGACGGAAACGTAAAAAATTTTCCCATCCACCCCGGCAGCCCGCAGCAAGCCGGCGGCGCGTTGGGGGTCTGCATCGGGTAAATCCATTTTGGTGACCACACCGATTTTCGGATGAGGGTACATCAAGAAGTAATGGAGAGGAAAGACCAGACGGTCACTGGTAGCATCCTGAACCACAATCAACAATTTTGCCTTCAGGGCTGCGGTGACCAGTTCGCGGCGCAATTTTCCCGATTCACAATATTCACCGGAGATGTCAATCCCCCAGCCGGAATAATCTATCCCTTTGGATCTGGCTGCGGGTGAGGGGTTTTTCCCTTCCAGAGCCAAAAGCAGGGCTGTTTTACCGGAAGATTTTCCACCGAAAATCATAAACGGCCAGGTATGGGCAGTGTCTGAATCCATGTTTTGCAGGGAAGAAAATGTTCTATTTTTCAAAAGGGGTAATCCGCTATAGGAAACTTGAATTTATAGTTGGTGCGGTTTCTTTGGAGGCACTTAAACAATACCGGTTTGATTCAGGGGACTTCAATCAAATAATCAAAGGGTTTTTTATAAAAAGGATGGGAACAGTGCAGATGAAAATTAAGCATTCTGAGCGGAAAATGGAATAACCAACCGCTCTCCAATCCGTTTTCAACCGTTTTTGAAGGGGTGTATGGATTTTTGTAAAATCAAACCAAGAAAAGTGTAAAGTGGCAATCAGACTGCCGGAGAAAAGAATAGAAAAATGTATAGACGAGGTGAATTTTGGAATTGATTGCCGGGCGGAAAGCGAATATCCTTTATGGTAGCCGTTAAGTCTTCAATTACTTTTATTAAGGGCATATCTCATGATTTCGATGGGTATTAGGGAACGCGTGAATCCAAATTTACTGACGGTTCTTGAAAAAGCAAACCGCACTTTTAACCGTCCTTTGGCGCTTGAACCTTACCTTGGAAAGGTACATGTCGGTGTCGATCTGGGCACAGCCTACACGGTCATGGTCGTGCTCGATGATCAATTTCAACCGCTGGCCGGGCGGTATCAATTTGCGCAGATTGTCCGGGATGGACTGGTGGTGGATTTCATCGGCGCTATACAGCTGGTCAAGAAAATGAAAACTGAACTGGAGGAACAACTCGGTTTTCCCCTCGTCAGCGCAGCCACGACCTACCCGCCCGGTGTTCCCATAGCAGAGGTGAAAGCCACCCGCAACGTCTTGATCGGGGCGGGACTGGAATGCAATGCGTTTGTGGATGAGCCCACTGCGGCAAATGCCCTGTTGCAGATTGAGAACGGCGCAGTGGTGGACATTGGCGGAGGTACAACCGGCATCGCCATCGTCGAGGATGGAAAAGTTGTTTACACGGCGGATGAACCGACCGGTGGCACGCACTTTACCCTGGTGATTTCAGGAGCCCTGAACCTGCCTTTTCTGGAGGCGGAAGCCTTCAAAACGAGGCTCGAAAATTGCCAAAAAGTCCATACCCTGGTTTATCCGGTCATGCAAAAAGTGGCTTCCATCATTCAGAAGCATATTTCGTCCTTTCATGTCCCTTGTGTTTATCTTGTTGGAGGAAGCAGCGGTCTGAGAGGTTTGGCGGAGGTGGTGGAGGAATTTACCGACGTGCCGACCTACACCCCTCCCTACCCGATGTTTGTAACCCCCATTGGGGTTGCGATGCACGATCTTTGAGAGAAGGTCGTTTTGTGTTATGATTTTTCAAGAAAAAAGCCTACAGATGGATTGAGTGATCAGGAGGTGTAAGTCAGGAACGTCATTATTGTAAAAGCCGAATAGCGACATTCTTCGGAATTGAGATGTGTTTGCGGCTCAGAAAGTTGAGTGTGACGCAAACCCAGGGTGAAGTCCGGTAACCATATTTTGAAAAGGAAAGCCGGCGCTGTCCCGCAACTGTGAATCCGAACAACCGTCAGGTCGTTCGGTAAGCCAGGTCCCCTGCATCATCCGATGGCGCAATTCGTTCCTCGCGGAAGGAGCAGCCTGATGAAGGATGCTCCTTTTTGTTACGGAGGTGAGGAATGACCCACCAGATTATCAAAACGCATAACCATAATATTAAAAATTTTGTGGATATTCACATCCTGCAAAGAATTCAGGATACTTTTGCGAAGGCAATGGGGGTTGCGGCTGTTACGGTGGATCGTTCGGGCACGCCCATTACCGAAACCAGCAACTTTTGCCGCTTATGTTTGATGATTCGTTCCACGCCGGCCGGACTGGCGCGCTGCCAGTGGTGCGATGCCGAAGGCGGACGGAAAGCCAATCAACTGCGTCGGCCATACGCTTACCTTTGTGCAGGGGGCCTGCTGGATGCGGCGGCGCCGATCATCATTGACGGTGAATATCTGGGTTCAATCCTGTGCGGGCAGGTTATCCCGGTGGATGAGCAGGAAGCCTTTCGCGAACGTATCGTTGAACGGAATATTCCCCTGGGGCTTGCCGGCAGCGAAATTGATCGGGCCGCCAGAGAAATTGTGCCTGTTCCGCGAGAGCGTTTTCATGCCGCGGTGGAGATGCTTTCCATTGTAGCCAATTATGTCATCGAAATGGGAGCCGCCAATCTGGCGAAAAGCCAGTTGTTAAAGGAAGCGCAAGAACGGGCCGCTTTGAAAGCCGCTTTGCAAGAGGCGCAACTGCGGGCATTGAAAGCTCAAATCAACCCCCACTTTCTTTTCAACTCGCTGACTTTGCTGGGTTTTACCGCATTGGAGGAAGGTGCGCATCGCACCGAAGAGATTGCATACAGTTTAAGTGATTTGCTTCGCTACAGCCTGCGGAATATTTCTACTACTGTCGAATTGGGCGAGGAAATCAAGATGATTGAACAGTACCTCGCCATCCAAAAAATCGGGTTTGGTGAGCGACTTGAAAAACGCATTGAAGTGGAAAGCGATTTGCTCCACTTTGAAGTTCCCTGCATGGTGCTTCAACCGCTGGTCGAAAATGCCGTGATTCATGGCGCTGAACCGCTCACCCGGACGGTAACGGTAGCCATTCGGGCTTACCGGCAGGGAGGATATGTTGTTTTGGATGTTTCAGATGATGGGGTGGGAATGCCGCAGGATATCGTTGAAGCAATCAATTCTCTGCGCTTTCCAAAGAAAAACTCGCTTGGTTTGCAAAATGTCCTTCAAAGATTGCTGGGTGAGTACGGCCCCGAATTTTCTGTGCAGGTAGAAGCCTATCCCGATCACGGTACCACCATTCGGCTGTTGATTCCCGCTCATGTCAGCCTTCCCGAAGACGGCGATGTAATTGCCGATTGGCCTCTCAACGCCGATCTTTTGAGTGGGATGGCTTCTGGTGGTGAAACCGTAAAAACCAGCCGGATTAATGAAACGGTGCATTGTGTGGATGAAACGAACCTGATTGATCTGGTGGAAGTGGATCATAAAAGTTACGAAGATCAGGAAATTCAATCCGAAGCGGTACGATAAAGGTTATGGCAGGAATACTCGTCGTTGATGATTTACCCGTGATCCGTTCCGGGATCATCCATATTTTAGAGAAAAACTTGCCGGAGCGTGGGCCGTTCTATCAGGCAGCGGATGGGCAATCGGCGGTGATGCAGGCGCGGGCATACCGGCCGGATATTATTTTTATGGACATCAAGATGCCCAATCAGAGCGGTTTACAGGCTATGTCGCAAATCAAAGCCGAATTGCCGGACAGCCGAATCGTCATCCTGACCGCCTACAACGAGTTCACCTACATTCAACGGGCTATTCAACAGGGCGCGCGGGATTATCTGCTCAAACCGGTGCGCCCGCAGCATCTGGTGGAAGTGGTCGAAAAGATTTATGCAGAAATCGTCCATGAACGCCGCCAGATGAAAACCATGGATATGGTCAAAGACTCGCTACAAAAGACCCTGCCGGTTGTGGAGGCCAATCTGATCGAAAATTTGATTCGCGGTACCCTGCCGGAAACCGAAACGGTGGAAGAAACGCTGGCCCTTTTGGGGAAACGGCTGCATCGGCCGGCGGTGATTCTGGCAAAGGTTGATCAGCTGGAAAATTTGCTTTCGGTTTATTCCTCTGCCGAACTACAAAAAATATATAACCGCATGGTGGATATCGTCCGTGAAACGATGCCGGAGCCGCAGCGGTCACTGGTGGGTTACAGCTACCCGGCAAGGATTGTGGCGATTGTATCCTGTGATCAAGCCCTTCAGTCGGTGGATCGTTTGTACGCCTTAAGCCAGCAGATCAGAGCCAAAATAGAAAAACAAATGCCTTTCACCGTAACCATCGGGTTAGGAAACGCCTATGCCGACTGGCATTCCATTCCATTGTCCTACGCTGAGGCGAGTTTAGCCCGCCGGACGCAAAGCCGCATTGCCAGTAACAAATCTTTGCATATTGACGATGTTTCTCGCCTGATGATTGATAAAAAGGGCGCCAGTTTCTACCGCGTGCAGCGTGAGCAGGAGTTGATCGAAGCCATCAAGCTGCACAATCTGCAACTGGCGCTGGATATTACCACCCAAATTGTTGAATATTTTATCGAACGCTTCAAAGATAGTGAAGATTTCATCAATGCGGTTAAAAATAACTGCTCGGAACTGGTTTCTTTGATTTCCTGGGCAGTGGTCGGGGTGGGATGTGAAGAACGGTCGGTGCTGGATGTGTTTCATCAGCAAATTGTATCGTTGAAGGGGCTGACCGAACTGGCCGACATCCGGGCCTGGACGGTCAACTCCCTGATGGAATTATTCCAGTTGGGCAGCCAGCAAACCCAGGTTCAGAGAGCGATTGATCAGGCCCTGGAATACATTCGCGAAAATTTCTCCCATACGGACCTTTCATTGAACAGCGTTGCGGAAGCCGTCAACCTCAGCCCATCTTATCTTGGCACACAATTCAAACGGCACACCGGTACTACCTATATCAACTTCTTGACAACCCTGAGGATTGAGGAGGCTAAACGACTGCTTCGTTCAACCGATTTGAGTATCAACTACATTGCTGAAAAGGTGGGGTATCCCAATGTAACCAATTTTTACCGCCACTTTCAGCGGCATGTGGGTATGACACCGGCAGCATTTCGGAAAAAAGAAATGGGGTAAGTTGACCGGAATGTCGAAGCCGCGGATGATTTTATAAACTTAAATCGTTGCCTCAGTTAGGGGCGGAACCTTTCTAAACCATCTGGTGTATTCATTACCCGCTTCCGCCTCTGCAAAAACCGCGCTGGCATTTTTTGGGGGATGTAGAGAGGCCATGACCTTACTTGCCCGCAAACGCCGCTTCAAATTCCTCTAAGATCTGGATAAATTCCTCCGGCAGACGCGATAATACAAATTCGACAATCTCGGCGGGGATGCGCCCGTAAAAAGCCCGGGCGATGCCGCCGGTGATGCAGGCGAGTGTATCGCTATCCCCGCCCAGCGAGATGGCTTTGCGGATGGCATCCTCATAATCCCGCGACTGAAAAAAGGCAATCAGCGCCGGTGGTACGCTGCCCTGACAGCTGATGTCAAATTTATAATGGGGACGGATTTCGTCCAGTTTTTGATCCAAATCATAGCCAAACCGTTGAGCAATTTCCCCGCGTATGAAAGTTTTGCTTTTGCCCTGCCTGGCAAGGTGTACTGCCAGGGCTACGGCCTGCGCGCCGCGAATGCCTTCGGGGTGATTGTGAGAAACCTCGGCAGACCTGGCCGCTTCTTTCAGCACGGTATCTACATCCTTGAAGGCAAGCCCAATTGGGCTGACCCGCATGGCTGATCCGTTGCCCCAACTGTTGTAGGGACGCACCTCATCTTCAAAGATCCAACGGCTGAATTGACCGCCGTAACCGGCGTGTGGAAACAAACGCCCAAAACGCTTCATCGCCTCGGCGTAATCCCGCTGGTGCAAAATGGCATCAGCAACGGCAATGGTCATGACTGTGTCATCGGTGAAGATGCAGGAGGGGTGGAATAGATTGAAGTCTTCGGTTTTGATGTGGTGATGTTCGTACACCGAGCCGATCACATCACCGGCTATGGCTCCTAACATGGTCTTTTCCTTATAATATGGTTGGTTTAAGTTGATTATAGCAAAGAAAGGCGGGGCAAAAGCGCGGGGAACTGAAAAGGATTTGGAACGACATCCAAATATGACTGCTGAAATTCTTTCTCAATCCCTTGCTTCGGGTATAATATTATTGCTTTCGTTCCCCACAGTTAACAAACCAATCCATTCCTCTCGGTGACCCGATGCCCGGATGCCAGGGCGTAAAGGCGGAAGTCTGGTGCGAGTCCAGCGCTGTGCCGCAACTGTAACCGGTTTTGAACCGGAAGCCAGAAAGCCTGCCGGGAGGTGCGCAAGCAGCGGTCGTGCTTCTCGAGCAAGAAGGCGCGGCTTTCCTCATCCACAGGAAGGGTAAAGGGGGAGGGGAGACGGCTTTCTGGCTCAATCCGCACGGATTGGGCTTTTTTAATTTGGAGAAGGAACGCCGGAGCAGTTGGGGATCCGTCTGACTGCGTGTAGTCAGTATCATCCACTTTCAAATTTCACCCGAGGAGAACTCCACCATGAACCTGAATCTGCCATCCATACCATCTTTCGGTCAAACGGCTGCCGAAGCCGCCCGCCACCGTCAAAACCGGCTGACCAAACCGACCGGTGCGCTCGGACGTCTGGAAACCCTGTCCATTCAACTGGCCAGCATCACCGGCCGCCCGCGCCCTCGTTTCAAAAATAAGGCGGTCATCCTGATGGCGGCCGATCACGGCGTTGCCAGTGAGGGAGTGAGTGCCTATCCGCCTGAGGTTACCGCCCAAATGGTGTTGAACTTCCAGCGCGGCGGGGCGGCCATCAATGTGCTGGCGCGGCAGGCCGGCGCGCAGGTGAGCGTGGTGGACATCGGCGTCAATTACGATTTCGACAACCTGCCCGGCATTGTGCACCGCAAGATCGCCCGCGGCACAGCCAATTTACGCCGCCAGCCGGCCATGACCCACGCCCAGGCCGAACAGGCCATTCAAACCGGTCTGGAGGTCGTGGAGGATCACATTCGTGAGGGGGTGGATTTGATCGCCACCGGCGAAATGGGCATCGGCAACACCACCCCGGCGGCGGCCATTACGGCGGTGATGACCGGCAAACCGGTCGAGGCGGTCACCGGGCGCGGCACCGGCCTGGACGAGGTCGGTTTGGCGCGCAAAATCGAGGTGATTTCTGCGGCAATTGCCCTGCACCGCCCTGACCCAACCGATGCGCTGGATGTGCTTGCCAAAGTCGGCGGCTTTGAGATCGGCGGGCTGGCGGGGGTGATGATCGGCGCGGCAGCGCGGCGGGTGCCGGTGGTGGTGGACGGCTTCATCTCCGGCGCGGCTGCCCTGATTGCGGCCGGTCTGAAGCCGGAAATCAAACCTTACCTGATTGCCTCGCACCTCTCACAGGAAATCGGTCACCGCGCGGTGTGGGAGGCATTGGGATTGCAGCCGCTGCTCGATCTTGACCTGCGGCTGGGAGAAGGCACGGGCGCGGTGCTCGCCTTTCACCTGATCGAAGCCGCCGTCCGCATCCTGGATGAGATGGCGACCTTCGACGAGGCCGGCGTCAGCGACCGCGCATGAACGACCTGCGAACGGCGATCAACTTTCTGACGGTCATCCTGTGGCGCGGACGGCCGGATCAACCGCCCGCGCCACTCGGAAAGGCGGCCGGCTGGTTTCCGCTGGTCGGCGGGGCGATTGGGCTGTTGAGCGCGCTGGCGTATGCCGGTTTGGCTGCCGTGCTGCCTCCCTTTCCGGCCGCCGTACTGGCGGCAGCGGTCTGGATCGGGTTGAGCGGCGGGCTGCACCTCGACGGGCTGGCGGATTGCTGCGACGGGATGCTGGCGGCAGTCTCCCGCGAGCGGCGTTTGGAGATTATGAAAGACCCGCGCTTGGGCACCTTCGGCGGGCTGGGGCTGGCGCTGGCCGTGCTGCTCAAAATCGGGCTGCTTGCCGGTCTTGCGCCTGCCGGCGCGCTGATGGCGCTGCCGCTGGCGGCTGCGCTGGGACGCTGGCTGCTGCTGCCTTCGGCTTTTCAGCCGTTGGCGCGGCCGGGCGGGATGGGGGCGGCGTTTGCGTCCTCGGTTAACCGTAATACGCTGCTGCTGGCGTCCCTGTGGCTGCTGCCGCTGGCTGCCCTCAACGGCTGGCGCGGGCTGGCCGGGCTGCTGCTGGCGCTGGCCGCCGCCGCGCTGATCTGGCGAACCGCAAGGCAGCGGTTGGGTGGTGTGACCGGGGATGTTTTCGGGCTGGTGGTTGAAACGGGCGAGTTGTGCGTCCTGCTGGTGTTCAACCTGCGCTGGCCGTTCTAAACCTTTGAAGGCAGGGATGACCCTTAAGAAACGCTTTTCCTTTCGGCTGGGGACGACTTCCTACATCCTGCCGGCGGATTTGCTGCCGAATGTTGAGTACCTTGCGCCGCTGGTGGAGGATGTGGAACTGGTACTGTTCGAGGTGGATGACGGCCCCAGCAACCTGCCAGATGCGGCGGAGCAGGCCGAACTGGCGCGGCTGGCGGCGCGGTTTGACCTGACCTACACCGTCCACCTGCCGCTGGATTTACGCCTTGCGGCGGATTATTCAGATGGGCATGTTTCCATGGTAAAAGCCCGGCGGGTGATCGAGCATACCCGCGCCCTCAACCCGTTTGCCTATGTTCTTCATCTGGACGGACGCGAAGCCCGCGATGGGGCGATAGATACTGCCGTGTGGGAAAGGCAGGCGGTTCGTGCTTTGCAGATTGTGACGGGCTGGGTGGGGGATGCCGCGCGGCTGTGTGTTGAAAATCTGGATCACTACCCGCCGGACTTCTGGGATGGGGTGCTGGCACAGGCTGCCGGAATCAGCCGCTGCGTGGATGTGGGCCATTTATGGCTGGAGGGGCATGATCCGCTGCCGTTCTTGTGTTCCCACCTCATCCGGGTGCGGGTGATTCACCTGCACGGGGTGGCAGAGCGTGACCACTCCTCGCTGGGTCATGCTCCGCCGCAAGCGCTCAAAGCCGTGCTGCTGTATCTGATCGAGCAGCAGTACCGCGGTGTGGTGACGATTGAGGTGTTCAGTGATGAGGATTTGACGACTTCTCTGGCTGCCATTCAGGGCGCGCTGGGGATGGAATAAGGAGGAGGGCATGGGCAAACGAATGACCTTGATTTTGGGCGGGGCGCGCAGCGGTAAATCGGCGTATGCCGAGGCTTACGGGCGGCAGCACGGCGGGGCGGTGCTGTTTGTCGCCACGGCGCAGGCGGGAGATGAGGAGATGAAACTGCGCATAGCCAAACACCAGCAAAGCCGCCCCAGCCACTGGATCACCCTGGAAGCGCCGCTGCGGGTCGGACAGGCCGTCCGCGCTGCGCCGCTTACCCCGCTGGTGCTGGTGGACTGCCTGACCCTGCTGGCGAGCAATTTGCTGCTCAGCCTGAACGAACCGCAGCAGGAAAGCGACTACCACCGCGCGCTTGAAGTGGAGCTGGATGAATTGCTGGCAGCCTACCGCGCCCACCCGGGTGAGTGGTTGATCGTTTCCAACGAGGTGGGCATGGGGCTGGTGCCGCCCTACCCGCTGGGGCGTCTGTTTCGCGACGGGCTGGGCTGGCTCAACCAGCGCCTGGCGGCGCACGCCGACCGCGTCCTGCTGCTGGTGGCGGGCATCCCGCTGGCGGTGAAGGGGGAGTGAAGCATATTGGATGTCATTCAGATACGGGTGTGTTGTATAATAAATTTTGTGAGCAGTGTTTTCTCGAACTTATCTCCAGAAAAACTGGCACAATATCGGGCCAGCGCTGAAGCGCGCCAGCGCAGCCGGATAGACAAGATAAAGCCGCGGGTTGTAAGGGGATGGGAGGTGGCACGACGGGCAGCGCGTTTGTTGCGTGAACAGTTCCATGTAACCAGAGTAGTTGTTTTTGGCTCACTGGTGCATGAAATCTCTTTCCACGAATGGTCGGATATTGACCTGGCTGTGTGGGGCTTATCCCCTGAGCAGACTTTCCGCGCCATGGGGGCGGTAATGGAATTGGATGCGACGTTTGAAATCAATCTGGTGGATGTCAATGTTTGCCCAGCCTCATTGTTGGAGGTTATTGAGCGGGAGGGGCAAGATATATGATCGAGGCTAATACTACCCATTTTGGACAGGTACGAGAAGAATTGCTGGCATTTGCGGGATTTCTGGAAGAAGTGGGGCGGGATTAAGGGCATTTTTAAATTTAGATCACCCGTGGCGCAATGCACAAGCACCCCTTACCCTCCTCAGTTTGACGGTAAAGTTGCGTGGGTTGCGGTTCTATGATATTCTTTGAACAGGCAACAGCATATTTCCGTGCTTAAACCATAAAAATCATAAACATGCGGTCCAATCTGCATTACCCGGCAGCCACCCGCCCGACTATCGGCGTTTTGGCCGGCTGGCAATTTTACCGTACCGCCACCAACCTGAGCTACCTGCTGCCCATCTACCGCGGGATGAGCCGCGCCGCGCAGAAATTGAATTGCAATTTACTGCTGGCCTGCGGGATTGGCCCTTCGGCCAGCCCCAGCGATCCCTACCGCCCGGCCTGGCCGGTTGCCGCCAACGATCAGGATTTTGTGCCCGTCGGCCCGTGGAATACCCACGGTCTGATTGTGGCGGCCCCCCTCCATTCTCCCGAACGCGCCGAATACATCCAGCAGCTGCGGGCTGCCGGTTTGCCGGTGTTGTTCATCGGTTCCGGAGAACCCGGCCCTACTATCATGGCCAATAACACCGCCGGAATCATGGCGGCTGTACAGCATCTGGTAGGGCACGGACGCCGGCGAATTGCCTTTGTGGCCGGTTCGCCGGACGATTTACGGGGCGATTCGGGCCGGCGGTTACAAACCTTTCGGGATGCCTGCGCCCAATTCGATCTGGCGCAGGACGAGCGGCTGATTGTCTACGGCCGGCATGTGTATGACGGCGGGTTTGCCGCCGCACAGCAAATTTTAGCCAGCCGGGTTGACTTTGACGCGCTGATCGCCAGCAACGATGAGTCGGCCATCGGTGCGATGGATGCCCTGAAACAGGCCGGCCTGCGCATCCCCGAAGATGTGGCCGTGATTGGCTTTGACAACCGGCTGGAAGGAGCGGTGCAGCAGCCCGCGCTGACCAGCGTGCACGTCCCGCTGTTCAACATGGGCTATCAGGCCATGGAGCAGATGTGGCAGCACCTGAGCCTGGGCGTGCCTTTGCCGGATTCAATTGAGGCGGATGCACATCTGGTCATTCGACAGTCCTGCGGCTGCGGAAAAACCACAGCCGGGCAGGTTTCACTCAATGCGGCGCAACCCCTGTTTTGGCAAATTGCCGAACAAATTCAAAAACAGGTCTTCGATCTGTCCGAAGAAGAAACCCTGGCGCTGTGCCGCAATTTGAGCGAGGCCTTTGAAACCAGTCTTGAAAGCGGCGATCCGCTGGCTTTTCGAACGGCATTGAAAGAGGTTTTGCAGCGAACCGTAAAAAGTCAGGATGGCGCTCACATCTGGCAGGATGCCATCACCCTGCTTGGGCAAAGCCTGAAAGAACGCAGCGATCCATCCTTGGGTCAGCTGCTTTTGGATGAAGCGCGGGTATCTGTCAGCGACCAGATGCAGCAACAATACCGCCTGTATGTGCTCAATGAGCGCTGGACATCCAGCCGGTTAAGCCTGCTCACTGCCCGCCTGCATACCGCTCTGGATGAGAAGCAAATTTACGATGTGCTGGCGCGCTACCTGCCCGATCTGGGCATCCAGCTGGCGCTGGTAATCACCTTCAAGGCTGAAGGTGACGATCCGTATGCCTGGAGCAATCTGCGCGATGCCCTCAACCCGCAGGCAGCGCTACGCCGTTTTCGCAGTCAGGATTTTCCGCCGGAAGGGTTGTTTCCTGAAAACCGCCCGTTTCAACTGACCCTGATCCCGCTAACCGATCCAACCGGGCAAATTGGCATCATGGTGTTTGATACCGCCCATCTCAATCTGTACGGTGCGATTGTGCAGCAGTTGAGTGGAGCGCTGAATACTGCCCGCCTTTACCGTCAGGCTCCCGAAGCGCGGCGGGCAGCCGAGGAAGCCAACCGGCTGAAAAGCCGCTTTCTTTCCACCATCAGCCATGAACTGCGCGCGCCGCTGAACCTGATTGTGGGGCTGAGCGGTTTGATTCTGGAAGAAAGCGAAGAGCAAACCGCCATGCTGCCCGAAACCATCCGCCGCGATATTGAGCGGGTTCACGCCTATGCCCAGTATCTGGGCGGTTTGATCGGGGATGTGATTGATCTGGCTTCCAGCGGGGCCGGTCAGCTGCGCTTGCAGTACGAGGCGGTAAATCTGGGGGAAACCTTGCGCGTGGTCGCCGAAAGCGGAAGGCAACTGGCTCAGGATAAGGGGGTGTCCTGGCAGGCTGACCTGCCCGAATCCGGCCCGTGGGTATGGGGCGACCGAATCCGCCTGCGGCAGGTGGCGCTCAATCTGGTCAACAATGCCATCAAGTTCACGCCGCCGGGAGGAACCGTGAACCTGTCGCTTTTATCTCAGGGTGGGCAGATCATCCTGAAAGTGCGCGATACCGGCATTGGCATACGGCCGGAGGAACAGACAAAAATCTTCGAAGCTTTCTACCGTTCTGAGCGCAGTGTGGTGGGCGGGTATCCCGGCCTGGGGCTGGGGCTTTCTATTTGTAAAACGCTGGTGGAAATGCACGGCGGGAAGATTGAAGTGATTTCCAGCGGAGTTACCGGCGAGGGCACCACCTTTCAGGTCAAATTGCCGGAAATTCCCCCACCGGAAGAACAGATGCTGCCGGCGCCCCAAACCATTGGGGCTGAAAAGACCATTTTACTGCTCTTTGAGGTGCCGGAAGACCGTCAGCGTCTGGCGGACCGGCTGCAGCAGCAGGGGGTGCGCCTGATTCAGTTCCCGCTTGAGCAGACCAGCGGGTGGCAGGCGCAACTGGTGCTCAACCCGCCGGATGCCATTGTGCTGGACATCAAAGACGAATCGGGAATGGCCTGGCGGGCGATGAAGATGATCAAAAGTCTGCCTTCGGCGCAGGAAATACCGGTGATGTTTTACAACACCTCGCCGCAGGGTGAGGCGCTGCTCAATCTGGATTACCTGACCAAACCCATTGAACCGGAAATGCTGGTACGCGCCATAGATCAGCATGTGGCGCTTTCGGATTTGCCCCCGCAGGCTGTGCGCACCTTTCTGGTGGTAGATGACGATGTGGCGGCGCTGGAAATGCACACCCGCATGATTCGGCTGCATTCGCCTACCAACCGGGTGCTGGTAGCGCAGAATGGACGCGAAGCGCTCAATATCCTCCTGAGGGAAAAAGTGGATCTGGTACTGCTGGATCTGCAAATGCCCGAAATGGACGGCTTTGCCGTGTTGCAGGCCATGCGCGAAGCGCGCTGGGCGCACAACATACCGGTGATTGTGATTACCGGTAAAGATTTGACCGAAGATGATCTGGCGCGCCTGAACGAAGGTGTTTCGGTGGTATTGCAAAAAGGGTTGTTTGCAACCGATGAAACTATTGCCCACATAGGCGCCGCCCTGGAACGCAAACGCCGCCTGAGTCTGGATGCGCAACGGCTGGTGCGGCAGGCCATGTTGTTCATTCATGAAAACTATGCCGAACCCATCACCCGCAGTGATATTGCCCAACACATCAACATCGCCGAAGATTACCTGACCTTCTGCTTTCGGCAGGAATTAGGCACTACGCCCATCAAATATTTGCAGCGTTACCGAATTCATCAGGCAAAAAAGCTGCTGAAGGAGAGCAGCCTGAGTGTGACCGAGATTGCAATGCAGGTTGGCTTTGGAGACAGCGGTTATTTCAGCCGAGTCTTTCACCGCGAAACCGGCCTCTCACCGGAAGCCTACCGGCGTGCCTGAATAATTCCGGTTGGGCGATAGCCAATACCGCAGAGCGCCAGCCGACCCCTCAACTTCCCCCTCTCGTTTCTATGTTTTATCCAACCGAATCACGCTTTTCTCCATGCCGGAGGCAATCGGTTTTCCTACAATGGAGAAAGGTGATGTCCGTTACCCTATCAATCCCCACCTCATATTCAAAATTCCTAAAAAGGAGAAAGAGACGATGTCCAAAAAAGTGTTTCTGTTGATAAGCCTGATGGTGATTTTTGCTACCATTCTGGCTGCCTGTGGCACACCGGCTACTCCCACCGCGGATAGTTCGCAGCCACAAAGCCCCACGGTTGCCGGCGAACAACCCGCCAAAAAGGTTACTTTGCGCGTGCTGGTTCACCAAAACCCGCCGATGGTGGAATTCATGGAAGCGTTCAATAAACAATTCCAGGACCGCTACCCCAACATCACAGTGGATATGTCCGTGGTCAACGCCAATGACCTCAGCACCGTTTCACAAACCCGCTTTTCGGCAAATGACATTGATGTGCTGGATATTTTTGGTTTTGCCAACGGCGCCCAGCCGTACATGAAGCAGGTGGACCCGCCCAACTGGCAGCAGCTGATCGAAGCCGGTCTGCTGATGGACCTGACCGGTCAGGATTTCCTCCAGTACTACGATACCCCCACCATTAACGATGCCGGTTCCTACAACGGCAAAGTCTATGCTGTCAACCTGGGACGTGTGATTTACAGCGGCATTTACTACAACAAGGCCCTCTTCGAACAATACAATGTCAAAGTTCCCACCACCTGGCCGGAACTGGTCGCCGCATGTGAAACCTTCAAGGGCGCCGGTATTCCCTGCATGACCGCCGGTGGTAAAGACGGCTGGCCGATCTTCGTGGGTGCCTATGGCTTGATTGGGTCAATTTACCCCGATCAGGAAGCGCTGGTCGAAGGATTGTGGACCGGTAAGATCAAGTGGAACGACGAAAAATCGCTGGAAATGTGGCGCAAGATGCAGGTTTATGCCCGTGACATGATGGAAGAAGGCGCCAGCGGTATCGCCGGCGATGCTGCGCCCGGCCGCTTTGCCTCCGGCGCGGTGGCCATGTTCCCCGGTGGTAGCTGGTATGCTCCTGCCATCGAAGCCGCTCAGCCCGATTTCGATTGGGGCTACATCCCCTTCCCCGGTTCCGACAACCCCGAAGACAACAAGTACTGGTTCGGCAAATACGATCAGGGTTGGGCAATTGCCAATAACACCCTCAACAAAGAAGCCGCCCTGCTGTACCTGAAAGAGTTTTCTGAACCCGCCAATTACCAGGCATTTGTGGATGCAGTTGGTTTCATCCCCACCCAGCCGACTGCCAAACTCAACACCAAAATTGGCGCCGAAATTGCTCCTTACCTCGCTAACTTCCGGGTTGGTTACGAACAGTACTGGGTTGCCCCCAAGGGCGCCGGTCAGTATGCCAATCCATGGGCTTCGTACTTCAAACCGTTTGGCACCTTCGATGACCCCGTAGAACTGGCCAATAAGGTTCAGGAAGACCTGCAAGCCGGACTGGATGCCGTGAAGTAAAACTTTACCAAGAAGGCTGGGCTTCCTGCTCCGGCGGGAAGCCCAGCTCCTTTCACAGAAAGGAATGGGTGATCGCATGTCTTACCATTTTGGCCGCGGCTGGTCGAAGTTGACACCGTATCTTCTGCTTTTACCCGGATTATTCTTCTACTTTCTGATATCGCTCGGCCCTTCCATCGCAACCGGATTTTTTTCCTTCACCGATGCCACCGGTATCAAAGGCGCGCCGATCCGCTGGATTGGGTTGGATAACTACCGCGAATTTTTGTTCATGGGACGCGCCTCGCTGGATAATCTGGATGCGCTCAAACGAACCCTGATATTCAGTTTCGTGGTCACCACCGTCCAGTTCACGCTGGGATTGATTGTGGCTTTGATTGTCAATCAAAAGCTCAAATTTACCAACATCTTCCGCACCATTTACTTTATGCCGGTCATCCTTGGGGTGGTCATTCAGGGTCTGATGTGGTCGCTGTTTCTCTACCCGCTGGGCGGCCCTGTGGCGAAATTTCTGGCATTGTTCGGCATGCGCTCGGAGTTTTTGGGCGGTCAGCCTACCGAAGCGTTTGCATGGGTCATCTTTGTGCAAATTTGGGCGAATCTGGGCATCACCATGATGATTTTCATCGCCGGTTTGCAAACCATCCCCAGTGAATTGTATGAAGCGGCACGGATTGACGGGGCAAACACCTGGCAGGTTTTTAAAAACGTAACCTGGCCGCTGCTCACCCCCAGTGTAAATACCAATCTGTTGCTGAATGCGATTGGCAGTTTGCAGGCCTGGCAGCTGTTCCTTGTTCTGGTGGGGTATCGCAACGGCACGCAGGTGCTCGGTTATCTCATCTACGCTACCGGCTTTGGTCAAACCTCGGGCAGTGTTACCACCAGTTTCCGGCAGGGCTATGCTGCCGCGGCTTCCATTGTCTTGTTCCTGCTGGTGCTGGTCATTGGTCTGACGCTTCAAACTTTTCTGCAGCGCAGAGAAAAGAGGATATTAGGATGAGCGCTCAAACAGCCGGAAAATTTGTCTCCCGAAGAATTCGTTGGGATGTGATTGGTTCCTATCTGGTGATGATTTTCTTTGCTTTGCTTTATATTGGGCCAATCCTGATGCTGGTGAATACCTCCCTGAAAACGATGCCCTCTTTCATGAAGGACGCCACATCGCTGGCAACCGAACTGCATTTTGAAAACTTCCGCGAAGCGTGGGTAAAAGCCAATTTTCCCCAATATCTGCTGAATTCGATTATTTACACCGTTTCGGCGACCACCATTTACATACTCACTGCCGTTTTTGTGGCTTTTCCAATTGCGCGCGGCTATGTCAAATACTCGGGTGTCATTTTGACGTTGTTTGTCATTGCCCTCTTTCTGCCTCCCGCGCTCATCCCGCAATTCCAGCTGATTCTGAATTTGGGGCTGTATAACAACCCGATTGGTTACATCATGTTGTTCCTGGTCAATCCAATTGGGATTGTGATCCTCGTCAATTACATCAAAACCATTCCAAAAGAGCTGGATGAGGCTGCCGCGATTGACGGCTGCGGCTATGCCCGCTTTGTCTGGTCAATTGTATTGCCGCTCATCCGCCCGGCCATTGCCACCGTAATCGTTCTGCACGCCATTGGCATCTGGAATGAACTGATTGCCCCAACCATTTACCTGACCAGCAAGCAGTACTACCCCATCACCCGCGGTTTGATCGTCTTCCAGGGTGTGTATGGCAGCAACTGGCCAACCCTCGCTGCTGCGGTATTACTACTGACTCTGCCCATGCTGGTTTTGTTCCTGTTCCTGCAGCGTTATATTGTCTCCGGTTTGACAGCCGGTTCGGTCAAGGGATAAACCTGTAGAGGAAATGGTCATGAATCGCACCCATTCTATTTTCACCGCACTGCTTTGCCTGTTGCTGGTGGTGAGCAGCACCGGCTGCGCGCCAGCCGCACCCCCCACTCCGGCTCCCACACCCATTCCGACCCTGGAAGGCTGGACGCTGACCTGGCATGATGAGTTTGACGGCGAGCAGATTGACCGCACCAACTGGACCTACGATATTGGCGGGCACGGCTGGGGCAATGGTGAAATGCAGTACTACACCGACCGCCCGGAAAATGCCCGCCTCGAGAACGGCTTTCTGGTAATTGAGGCGCGTCAGGAAAAGTACAACGGCTCTTATTACACCTCGGCGCGTTTGAAAAGTGAAGGTTTGCGTGAATTTCAGTACGGGCGGCTGGAAGCCCGTCTGAAAGTGCCGGAAGGCAAGGGTTTTTGGCAGGCTTTCTGGATGCTGGGTTCGAATTTTAAACAGGTGGGCTGGCCGGACTGCGGTGAAATTGACATCATGGAATATCTTGGCAAAGAACCCGACCTCATTTTGGGGACGCTGCACGGCCCCGGGTATTCCGGCGCGTTGGGCATCAGCAAATGGAACCGTCAAACCTACAACATTGCCGATGACTTCCACACCTTTGCCATCGAGTGGGATGAAAATCAAATCACCTGGTT
>Ga0308389_1000713_pt1 | contig 24183 bp, 23 predicted proteins | sample Hotspr2Sample148_FD_202362 | JGI IMG/M metagenome (GOLD analysis project Ga0308389, IMG submission 202362) | Hot spring phototrophic mat microbial communities from Mushroom Spring, Yellowstone National Park, Wyoming, United States - 20040719_148 ... | reverse complement strand
GGTGCCGGCGTAATTATATTCATACGTTCCCCAGGCAGCGAAATCCCACGCCGTGAGGGAACCGGCGACGCCGGGGCGGATAGACACAAACGTTCCCTATGTAGCGGAACCCGCCGCCTTGATCGAACAGGGACTGACCGCGTGATCGTATCCGAATGTTCCCCCAGCCTGCTTCGCCGTCAGCTCCGGGGGGCGGGCCTTTGCATCCGGACCGGCCCGTTCGTCTGTCGAATTCGCTCCCGGTTGCCCGAAATCGCTCAGGTGTTGGCCGATTTTTACGGGCCGTTTCCCCTGCTGCCGGAGGCCCCTTTTGCCGACATCCACCTCTGCATCCGGCCGGGTTGGGGTTTGCGCCGCTGGATTCGGCCTCAGGTGATTTGTCAATGTGAAGATCAGATTCCGTTCTATCCGCAGCCACGGCGTCTGGCCCCGGCCCTATTGGAATGGGGGTTGAATTGGGGGGTGGCCAATTTCGCCCACTGGTTCCTCATGGTTCACGCTGCGGTGGTGGAACGGGAGGGCCGGGCGGTGATCCTGTCGGCCAAGGCGGAAGCCGGCAAAAGCACCCTCTGTGCGGCCCTGGCCCTACGGGGTTGGCGGGTATTGTCCGACGAAATTGCCCTGATTCGGCTTCAAGATGCCTATTTGGTTCCTTTGGCCCGTCCCATCTGTCTGAAAGGACCTTCCATCGAGCTGATTCGGCGTCAAGACCGGCAGGGGTTGGTCGGCCCGACGTTGTCCGATCCGGTGCGCCGAGGAATCGCTTTGGTTCGGCCCACCCCGGCCTCGGTTTTGCGGATGGGGGAGGCAGCACCGGTCGGCTGGGTGGTCTTTCCGGAGTTTAAGCCCGAATCGGCCACCCAATCCGCTCCGCTGGCCAAAGCCGTGGCCTTCATCCGCTTGGCCGACAACTCCTTCAACTATAGCCTGCTGGGCAGCGTCGGCTTTCAGACCCTGGCCTGCTTGCTCGATCAAGCCCAGGGGTGCTATAAACTTCAGTACAGCAATCTGGAGGAAGCGGTCCGTTGGTTGGAGCAGCTGGTGGATCGGTCGACCCCGGCTGACCTGCCCGTAGCTAGTCCTTTGGGAGATTGAGCCAGGCGTCTGATGTCGTCCGTGCAGGGTGCGGAAAATCGGTTGATTCAGGTGCTTCGGGAGCCGCAGCGCATGGCCGGGCTGGCGCTATCGGATTGGGACCTGCTGGTCCGTCAGGCGCGGACGGCCCGGCTTTTGGGGCGTCTGGCCGGGCTGGCCGACCGCTTCGGACTATGGGATCGGGTGCCGGAGCCGGTTCGCCCCCATCTGGAAGCCGCCGCACGCCTGGCCGACAAACACCGCACCGTCATGGAGTGGGAAATCCGGCAGGTCCAGCGGGTGCTCGCCCCGGTCTGCCAAAAGATCGTTCTGCTCAAAGGGGCCGCCTATGTGGCTGCCCGGTTGCCCCCGGCGACAGGCCGGCTGTTTTCCGACCTGGACATCCTGGTCCCCAAAGCCGACCTAGCACAGGTCGAACAGACCCTCCTGGCGGCCGGGTGGGAACCGCTCCGGCTCCACCCCTACGACCAGCGGTACTATCGGGCCTGGATGCACGAACTGCCGCCGCTGGAACACCGCGTTCGGCATACCACGTTGGATGTGCACCATACGATCCTGCCGGAGACCGGCCGATTGCATCCGGATGCGGAAAAGCTTTTGGCCGACGCCCAGCCGCTGCCCGAAAAACCACTGTACATTCTTAGCCCTCAGGATATGCTTCTCCATAGTGCGGCGCATCTATTTCAAGATGGCCAGATCGGCGGGGCTTTGCGCGACCTGGTGGATATGGCGGATTTGGTTCGGCATTTTGGCCGGGAAGCGGAGTTTTGGAGCAGGCTTTTGGTGCGAGCTCGGCAATTGGAGTTGGCCCGCCCGCTTTGGTACGCCCTGGTCCACCTGGGTTGGGTCTTTCCGGGGTTGGTGGCCGAGGAGGTGATCCGGCAGGCCCGCCCGGACGGGCCGCCCTGGCCGATCCGCCCCCTGATGAACCTCCTGATCCGCCGGGCGCTGCGGCCAGAGCTATCCGCAGAGAGCACCTGGCTGGGACGGACAGCCCGCCTTATTCTGTACATACGTTCCCGTTGGCTTCGGATGCCGCCCGGCCTGCTCGTACGCCATCTTGTGCACAAAACCCTGCGCCGCTGGCGGGGCGAAGAAATCGGCCCATAACCTCTCTGGACAGGGGGAGTCTTTGGGCTATCTGGCAGAGCACCCTCCGGCCCGCTCATGCAAGCGCCGGTTCGCTCTCTCCCGATCCCGGCGGACTACGGGCATTGGACCAACCCGGCAGCCCAAAGGCAGGCCCCGCACGTTGGCGCTGGGTTGCCCAGGCAATCCAGTTGGTTGCTTTGCCGAAGGTCGCACCCGCCGCAATCAATGCACGGCGCAAACGCAAAGGCCCGTACCCGCTGGCGAAACTGCTGATACGCCGGGCTGGACCAAATCTCCGCCAGCGTCTGCTGGTGGAGATTGCCGAAGGTGTGCCGTTGGATTTGCCGCTGCTGGCCCCGGAACCAATACCGGTAGGAATGCAGCAGGGCCAAGCAGGGACTGACGTCTCCGGTCGGTCCCACTGCCGCCCGTCCCTCGACGACAAACGGACACCGCATTAAGCCGTCGTACCGCTCACTGCCAGCGATCCGAAGCGGCGTGCCATGCGACCGAAGCCGCAGGATCAACTCCACAATCTCCGGGCTAGGGTCCATGCGCGGCAAATCGACCAGGGGGTTCCAACTGCTCGGCGGCAGACCGGCCGGCACCGTGCTCCAATGCCGATACAAAATCTCCTCCTCCAGCTCCGGCGTGTATGGCACCAGATTGCTCACCAGGATGCCTTGCAGGCCAAGGTACGGCGCCAGCCGCTTCAGTTCCCAGAGTTCGGCCAGATTGGATCGGCTGGCCACAAACAGGGCATAGACTTCGGGTTTGGCCGAATGGTGAACTAATTTTGCCGCATAGAGACGGCGCAGATTCCGCCAAACCCCCTCAAACACATCGGCATGGCCGGGGGCGTTTTCCACCGTCCGAGCGCTATCCAGTGACACAAAAAGCCGTTCCACCGGCGCCCGAACGCACAGGTGGGCCATCCGCTCATCCAACAGCAGGCCGTTGGTGATCAGTTCCACCTGGAAGCCGGCCTGAGCGGCCTTTTGCAGCCAGGTGGGAAACTGCGGATGCACCATCGGCTCCCCAAAACCGCCGAAATGCACCGTTTGCAGACCGGGCATCTGGAGGGCCTGGGCCAGAGCAAGTTCAAATGTTTCTGTGGTCATCTGTGCGTCTGCGCCCGGCCATTGCCGACGCACACACATCGGGCAATCCATGTTGCAGTCGGTCGTGATCTCCAGATAGAGTTTCTGGAGCCGGTCTGGGCCCGGCGTCGGCTCCATGGGTCCCACACCAGGCCCAACGGTCCGGCCCAGACCAACCGACGGCGTCAAACCGGCCGCCGCTTCCACACCCACCGTCGGCGCTAAACCGACCGGTGTTTGGCCGGAAGCAACGGAAGAATCGGCCGGAGGTTCTCCCGGCCCAGCCAGCGAGAAAATCTGCCCCTCCGCTTGGCGGGGAGAATGTTCTGCCGGACTTTCGCTGCGGGGGAGTGTGTCAGTCATGCGCCCAGCTCAAACAGGTAAAACAGCGTAAAATAAAGGCCCAGAAGGACAAATATCCACCCAGTGGCTAGCCGGACCACCCGTTCTACCCGGCTTAACATATTATACGCCTTGCCCATCCAATGGGCGCTATAGGCCAACAGCAGGGCCATCAGGACCACCGGCGCGGCCGTGGCCACGCCATAGACCAACGGCAACACCACCGTGCCTCCGGGCAGCGGGCTTTGGGGAAACCAGAGGCCGACTTTTTCTAAGGCGACCGAAACCGCGCCGCTGGCCGAGCCGACCACCAACGCCACCAGTCCGAAAAACCAGGCCGCCGAAGTCGGGCAAAACGACAGCGCAAAGACCATGCCCATCAGAAACGCCCCCCAGAGGCCCATCTGGTCGATCCGCTGTTGCAGGCCGTCGGAAAACAGGCTGCCGCCGCCGGTACTGCTGATCAGGCCCAGGAGCAACATCCCCAGCAGGATCAAGATCGGCCCCAGCACCTGATGGACCGATTTTTGCAAGGCCAACGAAAGGCCGGTCATCGAAAGGGCCAGGTTGGTAATGGCCACGGCCAACAGCAGATACACGACGGCCCGGCCGAGCGTATAAAGCAGCCCGGCCCAGAGCACCGCCCGCGGTTGCCCCACCCTTCGGCCCACATAGGAAATGGCCGCAATATTGGTCGCCAACGGACAAGGACTGATCGAGGTCAAAAGCCCCAGATATACCGCGGCCAGCAATGCTACCGCATACGCCGCCATGAGCAGAGACTCCTTCGAATGGAGGCAAAGACTCGTTGGGAGGTGATGCCAACCCCTTCGCACAAGGAAGCCCACTTGCCGGCACGGGCCGGGAGAGAGGTTTTCGGCTTACTGGGTGGCGGTTGGTGGAGTGGACTTCGGCAGATACCCGGCCACTTCCTTCTGGACATATTGGAAATATTCTTTTTGGTCTCGGACTTTGAGCCATATTTCTTGCAGATTTTTAAATTCCACGCCTTTGTGATTGACCACTCGCACCACAATGAGCGATGGGGCGCTGACTTGATAGGCTTTGGTCAATCGGGCGTTTTGTGGGTCTTGGAAGTCGATGGAATAGAAGGCGATCTGGCCTGCTTGGAGTTGTTCGGGGAAGGCCTCCTGGAGGGCCTGTCGGGCGTAGGCTTCCATGCGCATACAGGTCGGACACCGTTGGGTCCGATGGAAATACATGACCACGATGCGATCCGCTGGCGGCTCAGCAGCCCATAGCCAGCCCCCGCTCACCCCACTGCTTAGCAGGACCAGCAAACTCAACACCTTTTCCCACATCATTGGATACTCCTTTGGCAGAGGTTCGAAAAAAGAAACATTTGTTCATAAATCTGCCGAGGCTCCTTGTTCCGCCCGGGGAGAGAAACTCTATTTTACTCCGGCAGGGGCAAATCCTTTGCCTCCGGCTTGGGGGTCATCTTGGACGGTATCTCCGGCGCTGCGGCATCGGAAGATTTTTCGCCCGCCGGATCGGGTGGATTAAGCCGAAGCAGGTTCGGCCGGGTGGCCAACGTGGGTTCTTCGGAAGCCGCCGACGGTTCGGTTCGGATGCTGCTTGGCCGGGAGGAGCCCGACGCCACAGGCTCCCGGCCAGATCGCTGGAGCATCTGTCGAATTTGCTTTTGAAGAAAATCTCGGAATTTGGTCTTATCCTGCACCAGGCCCCAGACCTCTTCCAGCGTCTTGCTTTCCAGGAGTTGGTCGCCTGCCATGCGGGCCAAAGCCACCACCGGCATCCGCACCTGCATTTTCTGGGCCAGTGCGGAGTAGAACGGCTTTTCATAGTTGGCTGTCCTCCAGACCACCCGCCCCGAAGCCAACTCCTGGGCGAAATCCGTCTGCACCACCTCATGGGCGAGCGCTTCGATGGTCTGGCAGGTCGGGCATCGCATGGTGGCGTGGAAATACCACACGACCAAAGTTTCCTGGCTGCCTGCCCCCCCGCCGGAGGACCCCCAGCCGGCAGACAAGCCGGCTTGGCTGGTCGAGGAAGCAGGCGGCTCGGCCAGCCTGGGCGCAGCGTCGGTTGGAGCCGTCCGGCCCTGGGCCAGGAGTTTGCGCACAGTTTGAAGTTCTTCGGCAATTTGCGCTAGTTGCGGCTCCAGCCGGGAGGCCGTCTGCAAGTCCAACGCCCGGGCCAAAAGCAGCACCAAACTCGCCGCCACCACCGCAATCAAACTCACCGCCAACGCCTGCTTCAGCTCCATGGCCAAAACTCCTTCCTAAATAACTCCCCATAATTGCGAAAGAGGTCCAAAGGTGGGAAATACCTTCGTTTCCGAAGCGCCAGTAGTCCCACCACTTCCGGTATTTTGGGCACTTATTTAGTCAACCGGGAAAAATCCATAAAGGGGACAATTTAGCCGAAGCACTTGTTTCCCCTCTTGCCGGGCCATTGAGAGGATTCCTGATCTTCGCAAAACGTAAAGACACCAACCTCCCTGGTTTTCCGACATATGGGTGTTCCTTGGTTATGCGAAGATGAATTGGGCAAAGGAGGACACTGGGAGGGTGGACGTCTGGTCTGCCTCCTTTTGCGGGGCAAAGCCCCCACTCTCGGCGGCCCCTCACCCGGCCACCATGTCGGTTGGCCGGCCTCTCCCACGGCGGAAAGAGGCCAGGTGGTTCATTCGGCTAAAATGTTACCTTTTTTATCCATTTCTCTTCCAAAGGAAATACAAGGTTTTGTGTCATTGGCTTGGGGGCTTCAGGATCGCAGGCGGTTCTAGTTTGGGGTGTTTTTCCGAAAGCCGGGGATGGCAGGTGCTACAACGCATTTCCCCGCGAATATCCCGCAACTGTTTTTTGCCGTGGCATTCCAGACAGGTCTGGGTGTCTTTGGGGGTTTGGCCGAGGCAAGTTTGTCCGGCAAAATGGCGATTGAGCAGTTCGACCGTCTTCCAGGCGCCGTCGGCAGAAACGCGTCGGCACCGTTCCTTTTTTTCCTGCGAGTAGGCGTCTCGGCCGCTGGCTTGGGTCCAGCGCAAGGCCGAAATATGACACAACACGGAGTCCGCCCGACAGGTGGCCACGTTGTCGGCCCATTGGGGTTTTGCCGGTCGGAAGATCGGCAGCTCGGTGCTTTCGTACCAGAAAGCTAATTCTCGGATTAAGGCGTCCCGAACGGTGGGGTCTTTTTCTCCAATAAACAGGGAGACGAGGGCGGCTCCGCCGCTGAGCACGCCGCATACCGATCCTAACCCGGCTATTCCCTCCCGCCCGAATCGGGCCATATGCAAAGGGAACGACCGATAGGGCTGGCCGAATCGCTCCGCCAAAAGCAGGATCACGCCCCCCATCACTGCATACGTACAACTGCCGTCCGGATAGATGTCATAGGCCTTTTGGGCCGCCTCTTGGGGGTCCAAAGGATGCCAGGGCCAAGAGACAAGATCGGGCGTTTTGTCTGTTTTTTCTTTGGCCCCCGAGATTTTTTCAGGTTTCTTTCCCGAGGGTTCTTCTGCTTGGGAAGCCGTCTGCCCGATGGGCATCCCACAGCCCAGCAAAAGACTCCCTCCCCCGAGCATGCCCAAACCTGCTAAAAATTCTCGCCGAAGAAGGTTTTCCATGTTGATGACTCCTCCCTTGGATTTCCTAAAAAGATTGTGTTTGGCCCTCCGCTGCTGGAGAGTTAAGTACTCGAAGGCGCCGGCTGAGCGAACCGGTCGGTCGCCTGTTGCACCACCTGCTGGACCCGTTCGGGCGTGGGCGGCGATTTGCCCCGCTCAAAACCCAGATTGGTTACCCGCACGTGAACAAAATTTCTAAAACCCGCCTGTTCCATGGTCCGTCGGCCGCACTCCAACGGACAACCGTCCAACACCAAGATACCCGCCGCGGCTTCCGTGGAGGCCATGATGCCGCTGACTCGGCCTCCAATGCCCGCCAGACAAAACATCTGCGCCACTCCGCGTTTGGTCATCTCCCGGGCCGCCAAATCCGTCAGATGCCCTACATCCGACGCCCCAGAACAGGCAAACACCAACCGGGGGGCCGCCGCACACGGACAGGAAACTCCACCTTGACTCATGGGAACATCTCCTTTGTTTCCTAGGGAACGGTTCACGGGATGCGGCGAGCATGGTACCCGCCCTGGAGGGACCTGCTGGTCAGGTCCCTGCACTATCTTGGACCATCCATTCCGCTTGGGCTGGCCAGGGGGCTATTTTGCCCGGCAGGCCAGGGCCACCTCGGCCACCCGGCGTCCGAGGTTTTTCAACGTGGCCATGCCTTGCTCATCCTGCGTGATGTCGTCTTTGCCGTTGTTCCAAACCGTAGCGCCCCAGTGGGCTGTGGGTTTGCCGTCGCCAACCAGGATCATCTCCTGGCAACTCATTATATTTCGGATGGATTGGAGGGTCAGTTCTTGGCCGCCGTTTCGGCCGGCGCCCACCGCCACCGCACCGCCCACCTTGCCCGACAGGGCAAACTGCTTGCGCAGCACAATACACCGGTCGAAAAACGCCTTGCACAGGTAACTGACGTTGCCGAAATAGACCGGCGAACCCACGATGATGCCGGCCGTCTGCTTGTCGGCCAATTTCTCGGCCAGGGGGGGAAAATCGTCCCGTTGGCCTTCTTTCAGGGGGATGCCGGCGGCCACGTAGCCGGGAATTTCCAGCTCGGCCAGTTCCACCAGTTCGGTTTCGATCCGATCCGGCGCCACGGCTTTGGCCGCCTCCAAGGCCACCTGCACCGCCTGGGCCGTGGCCTTGCCTTTGCGGGGACTACAGGCAATGCCGATGATTTTGATCTTTTGGTCGGCCTGGGCCGTTTCGGCCTCACCGGCCCCTGCCGCCGCCGCGCCAGCCAGTCCGGCCCCGGCCGCCGTCCAACCCGTCGTCTGCAAAAACCGCCGTCGAGAAACCCATCGCGCCATGGCAAAGCTCCTTGGAATAAAAGGGAAAAACCGGTAATGTTTTAGCCGAATACAGGGGCGAACGTGTCTTTCCTGCGCCTGCGTAAGCAGCAGTCCGGAATATGCCTCGCCCCTTTGCGGGAGAGGCCGGCCTGGGTAGCAGGCGGGACAGCCCGGGTGAGGGGGTCCCAGTGTCATTCCTGCGCAAGCAGGAATCCAGGAAAAAAACAACTAGACTGCCGCTTTTGCGGGAATAACACTTGGACTTCTTTCTGGACTGCTGGTTCTGCGGAAATGACACCTCTGCCTCCGTTGTGCTTCGCTGGAGCCGGCTGCTCCGCCACGGGGAGAGGCCCGTTGCTTCCTTCGGCTAAACTGTTCCCAAAAACCGTACCGTTGGATTTTACCCTGAAAAACCTCGTTAGGCCAACAGTTGTTGGATTTCTTCGGGGGAAAGGACTTTGCCGGCCGCTTTCACTTCGCCGTCGATGGCAATGGCCGGGGTCATCATCACGCCAAAACCGGTGATCACATTAATATCGGTAACTTTTTCCACAATCGCCTCGATGCCCAAGCGTTTGACCGCCTCTTCGGCGTTTTGCTTGAGTTTTTCACACCGGGCACAACCAGGACCTAAAATCTGAATCAGCTTCATCCGATTGCTCCTTGATAAAAAGAACCCTCTAGGAAAACCCACCTCCACTTCGACTGCGCGGGAGGCCATCGGTTATCCCACAAACCAACCGAACACCATACCGACCACGGTGCTCATCAGGACCGTGAGGCTTACGAAAACGGCCGTCTTCCGGAACCCCCAGACGCTGTAGATGACGGCGACGCTGGGCAGCGAGAGGGCCGGCCCGGCCAACAGCAGCGCCAGGGCGGGTCCCCGGCCCATGCCAAGCCCGATCAGCGCCTCCAAGATGGGGATTTCCGTCAGCGTGGCGAAATACCACATCGCACCCACCAAGGAGGCCAGAAAATTGGCCTGGAGGCTATCGCCTCCGACCAACCGCCCGACCGCCTCTTCCGGGATCAATGCGCCGACAAACCCGGTGACCAACACCCCGCCGAATAGCAGCGGAATGATCGTCTTGGCAAACCACCAGGTCTGGTTCATCCACTCGGAGAGTTCGTCTTTGCCGCACCAGCCCAGAGCCATCGCCACCACGCCCACCAAACAGGCAGCCGCAAAATACCACCGATGATCATAAATCCATTGTGCCCATTCATACCCGGACGGCGTCGCCGAAACCAACTGGGCAATCTCCGTTTTGGGAATGTTCAGCTTTTTCCCTTTGGGCCAATCGATCCCCCGGGCGGGGTCTCGGAACGGCTCTTCCAATTGCACCCGGTACATGTCGGTCGTTTCCAGCAGGACGGCCACGTGCAGGGTGGTTCCGTCGGTTTTTTCCAGGCGGGTAGTGCTGGGGCTGGACCAGTCGCTAAAGACCAAAAAGGCGATCATGGCGGCCAAAAACAGGGCGGTTTGCCAACCGCTCCGCCGGGCAGGCGGCGGCTCCGGCATCGCCAAAAAGACCTTCTCCCGCTCCGCCTCCTCCTTGCGAAACACCAGGGCCATGATCAGCCCGATCAGCACCGCAAACACTACCGCACCGATCACCCGAGCCGCCCCCAAATCCCAACCTAACACCCGGGCCGTCAGAAAAATGGCCATCACATTGATCGCCGGACCAGAGTACAAAAATGCACTTGCCGGTCCTATCCCCGCTCCGATGCGGTAAATCCCGGCAAACATCGGCAGCACACTACACGAGCAGACGGCCAGCACCGTGCCGGCCACTGAGGCCACCGCATAGGCTTCCACCTTGTTGGCCCGGGGACCCAGATGCCGAAGCACCCCCTCTTTGGAAAGAAACGTGGCAATGGCCCCGGCAATGAACATGGCCGGCACCACACAGGCCAACGTATGGTTCCGGGCATACCACTGGAGCATGTAGAAGCCTTCGTGGATGGCCGTCTGCACGGTAGGCGACGAGAAGTTCGCCAGGTAGGCGAACAAGAACACCCCGACCAACACGGCGAAGATGGACAATTCTTTTCGCATGGCGAAACTCCTTGAGAAAGGGTAAGTATATGCTTGTTTGGCAAAATAAGCAAGTTCAATGACAAAAAACCTCCTCCTTCCGAAAAACTCCTCCCAAACCCATGGGGTTCCCACGGCCTCCTGCCGCCCCGATTGCCTCCAACCTTCCTGCGCCGGCCCGAGGAAAAAAACGTCCGTGGCGTAGCTCCCTTCAGGCAGAGTGTTCGGGCCGTTTGCGTCCGAACCTGCCTCCCATAGCCTGCTGCCAGCAGGGCCGGCCTGCCCGAGAGCTTCCATTCACACCAATCGTCTCCTTGCTAGGAGAGCAGTTTCAAGCGGTCCTGGATGTTGCTGCTCAGGACCGAATGCAAACACTCCAAAAAGTTGACCACACAGGGGAGTCGCAGTTGGTAATAGATCATGGTGCCCTGCTTTGTGGTGGATACTAACCCCTCCTTTTTTAGTAGGGCCAGATGGCGGGAGACGGTCGAAATATCGGCGCCGACCATTTCGGTCAGTTCACAGACACATCGGGGACCGCATCGGGCCAACTGATCCACGATAAAAAGCCGGGTCGGATGGGCCAGGGCCTTGAGTATCCCGGCCAGGGCTTCGTATTTGGCCCGTTGGTGGGGTTCCATCAAATGGGTTCGGGGCTTTTCCATGGGTTTGGTCCGTTTTGGGAGGGGGTTTTTGGCTTCTATTTGTAAATTTAGCCAAATAGCCAAAAAAGTCAAGTCCTTATTCTTTTCGGTCATCGCACTCCATTCTCTAGAAAAAATTGTACCTCTTTTGTTTTTAGTTGGACTGTATCCCTCCAACCAGACCCATCCAACTTGTAAGGGGGTAAAAATCGGCTCGAACCCCACATATTGGGGGAATGACTTCCGGGGGATACAGTCAACTTAGCCGAATGGTGGGGATGGCCGTCTCATCTTGCGGAAACTGGGAATCCAGATAACATAGCCTTCTTCTGTGTCGGGAGTACTGCTTTGGCAGGAATGCGCTATAGCCCCCGTCTTTCGACCATTGTCTATTTTCTCCAATCCACCTAAATTCTCATAACACTCCCCTAACACCGAGAGAGAATCGGGTTTTTCCGTTGGTGGAGAACCAGCCCAGTTCTTTTTTATCTCCCCCTTTTTAGGGTAACAATCAGTATGGTACCATTGCACTGGGGGCAATGCAGGGGACTGCCGAAACGGAAAGGGCAATTGCCCACTGTTAACGGGTTATCTTCCCCCCAAAGGGGGTGGCATTCTGATCTCTCCTTCGTTACCTTCCGCCCAACAACCCCTATATTTTGTGTAATCATCGTATTTTAACACGACAAAAATCGTAGGGGGCGGAAGGGTAGCCCGTGCATGAGGTGGAGAGAACTTTTTGCCTTCGGAGGAAAGGAATCTTTATGAAAGAATTCCCCGCTGAAACCACCGCCCGGCCTTGCCCTGGCACGAAGATTCCTTGTTACATTTTTCGTTCGGCCGACGATGCAGGCCGGCATGTGGCGCAGCTAGTGGCCAATACCATCCGGGAGCGGAACTCTTATGGGCGGTATGCCGTGTTGGGTCTGGCCACCGGCTCCAGCCCGGTCTCGGTGTATCGGGAGCTGGTACGGCTTCATCGGGAAGAAGGGCTGGATTTTTCCCGGGTGATCACCTTCAACCTGGACGAATATTATGGCCTGGCGCCCGACCGGCCGCAAAGTTATCATCGCTGGATGCATGAACATTTCTTCAAATATATCAATATCCGGCCGGAAAACATCCATATTCCCGACGGCACCGTGCCGGCGGAAAATATCGAACTCTACTGCCAGCAATATGAACAAATGATCCAACGAGCCGGCGGCATCGACCTCCAACTGCTCGGCATCGGGCGAAACGGCCATATCGGTTTTAACGAGCCGTTTAGCATTCGGCACAGTCGGACCCGGCTGGTGCGTCTGGATCCGGTCACGCGTAAAGACGCCGCTCAGGACTTTTTCCACGAGGCCAATGTGCCCTTGCACGCCATCACCATGGGGATTGCTACCATCCTGGAGGCCCGGGAAATTGTGCTGTTGGCCTTCGGGGAAAACAAGGCCAAGATCCTTCGGGAAGCATTGGAGGGGCCGGTTACCGATCGGGTTCCTGCCAGTTTCTTGCAGGAGCATCGGAATGTCACCTGTGTGGCCGACGAGGGGGCGGCGGCCGAGCTGACCGGGGTGGCCACGCCCTGGCTGTTGGGCAACGTCGAGTGGACTGATCCGCTGATCAAGCAGGCAGTGCTTTGGCTTTGTTTCCAGACCCGAAAAGCCCTGCTCAAACTGGAAGGAGACGATTTCCGCCGATACGATCTGCACCAATTGCTTCGACACCATGGGCCAGCCTCTCGGCTTGCGCAGCGTGTGTTCCGATGGATGATGGAGACGATCACCGATCATCCGGCCGGAACCGAACCGGGGCGTATTTTGTGTTTCAGCCCGCATCCGGACGACGACGTCATCTGCATGGGCGGCACACTGCGTCGGCTGGTGGAAGACGGTCATGAGGTGCACATCGCCTACATGACCAGCGGCAATATCGCCGTTTTTGATCACGACGCCCGACGCATGGCCGACTTTGTGGCCGAGCTGAACCGCCAGTTCGGCATCGACACGGATAAATCGATCGCTCTGGAAGCCAAGATTCTGGAAGGGCTGGCCAAAAAGGCGCCCGGCGATCCCGACACGCCGGAAGTGTTGAAAATCAAGGAGCTGATCCGGTGGAGCGAGGCGAAAGCAGCGGCCGCCGTCTGCGGATGCAAAGAAGAACATCTGCACTTCCTCAACCTCCCGTTCTATCGGACCGGTATGGTGGAAAAACGTCCTCCGGAAGAAGAAGACTACCAAACGGTCCGGGAGTTGATTCAGCGTCTGCGGCCTCGGCAAATCTATGTGGCGGGCGATTTTTCCGATCCCCACGGCACCCACCGCGTCTGCGCCAAGATCATTTTCCACGTCCTCAAGCAACTGGAGGCCGACGAAGGCTATCGGCCCGAAGTGCTCCTTTACCGGGGGGCCTGGCAGGAATGGCCGTTGCATCAGATTCAGGTGGCCGTGCCGCTTTCTCCGGCCGAGTTGCAAACCAAAAAAGAAGCCATCTTCCGCCACGAATCGCAAAAAGACACGGCCCTGTTCCCCGGTCCGGACGATCCACGGGAATTCTGGCAACGGGCGGAAGACCGGAACCGTCGCACCGCTGATTTGTACAACCAGATCGGTCTGCCGGAATACTACGCCCTGGAGGCCTTTGTACGCTGGGACGGCCGGATGAGCTAAGTTCCGTTTCCCCTCCAGGACACTGCGGCCAGGTCAAGCCCTCCTCGGGCAAGCCGGCCAGGCCAAGCGGACAAACCGACGGTAACGGCTGGGACTGTCTCTGGACCGGCCTGCCTCTACTGTTTTGCTTTTCTTTTGCTTTCATCCCGGATGGGAAGGCAATCCGGCTCCGCTCTCTTTTTGCCCTCTGCTCTTCCGGGGGATCGGCATCTGCCTATGTTGCGGTCGGAGGCGGCCCGTTTGCCCAATGCCTGAAAAGCCATTTGGGCGCCATGTTAGAGGCTGTCCCGAAAATCCGTTTTTAGCCGGATGTTGCCGCCAACCGGCACCCCCAAACCTCACCAAAGCCCCCATAAACCGACAATCTGATAAAGCAGAACGGTTGGAAAAGGAATCGAGGCCACTATCCGGCTCCTCATTTCGGGATAGCTTCTTAGCCAAATATTGAAAATGAACATCTATTGTGATAAACTTATAATCACTATCTGCCGCTGAACCTCGCTGTCTGGTAGCTCAGGAATCGCCCAACCGGGAAAACCTCCAAACATAGATGTTGGTCCACGGTAGCCCACGATGGGTCTTTCCCAAACCCAGGCAGGCCACGTGGCCAAACACCAGGCAATGCCACGGCGGTCCAATTTGCGGAGCTCACGACGTTTTACTCTACCCGGCGGGCACCGACTCGAAGAGGTATCTAAAGTCCGAACGGAAATAGCTCGTTCTCTAGGGGAGGATACGCATGGCCGAAAATACGATCCAGGCAATTCGGGAGGTTGTGGATTGGCAAGCTGTGGGCCTGCGGGTGGATCGGCAGGCCGGCCTGATCCGGGGCGTGAAAATCCTGGGCCTGCGAAGTCGAAACGGCCGGGTCTATCTACCCCAGGCCCTGGAGGAGGCCGTACCACTGTACGAAAGCGCTAAGGTGAACATCAATCACACTCCCACCCCCGCTCCCGCGCCCAGGGATTACCGGGACCGGCTCGGCGTGGTCCGGCAAGTGGTGTTTCGGCCCGAGGAGGGGCTTTTTGCCGATCTGTGCTTCAACCCCAAACATCCTCTGGCGGAACAGTTGGCCTGGGACGCCGAGCATTGTCCGGAGAATGTGGGATTGTCGCACCATGTGGAGGCTCGGCTTTCGCGGCGGGACGGTCAGAACGTGGTGGAAGCCATCCTCCGGGTCCACAGCGTGGATGTGGTGGCCGACCCGGCTACCACCCAGGGGCTTTTTGAATCGGCCCATGGGCCGGGCTTCGGCGGAGCATCGGCCGATCCGGGAGTAGTCGGTGGGCAGACATCCGGTGTGCACTCTCCCGGCCTGCAGGGGGCCGGTGCTCCGCCAGCCGATCCCCAGGCCCAGCGGATCGCCCAGTTGGAAGCGGAACTGGCCCAGGTTCGGGCCGCCCACGCACAAGCGGAGCGGTGGGTCCTGATCCGTCGGCTCTTGGCGGAACATCGGTTGCCGGAACCGGAATCGGCAGACCCGTTGGCCCGGCTGGCGGCTAGCCAGGAGTTTATCCAAAGTCTGCTTGCCGCCCCGGATGAGGCCGCCGTGCGGGCGCTGGTGGAAGATCGGGCCCGGTTGGTCCACAGGCTTTTGCAGGAAGCGGCTTCAGGCCGACTTTCCGGCCCACCGGTCAGTCCATGGGGAGGTTTCCGGGGGCTTCCGAGCAGCCTGGGCTCGGAGCGTCCTGTGGCCAGGGATCAACTGGCTCTGGGCGGTGCGGTGCGAAATGTTCAGGAGTTCGTCCGGGCGATTACATAAACATATTTTCTCTCTCCCTGCCATGGGAGAGAGCAACGGCCGGGGGCAACAAAACGCCTCTCCCCTGGCTGTCGAGAGGCCGGCGGAGGCCGGGTGAAGGGGAATTTTGGCAGCCCAAGGGGACCCGGATTCCTGCTTGCGCAGGAATGACACTCTTTGTGAGTTATTCCCACGAAAGTGGTAGTCTGGAGCCCCCTCACCCGGTTTGGCCTTCGGCCAAACCTCCCCTCTCCCACCAGGGGAGAGGGGAGGCATTCGGCGGAAAGGTTGCCTCCATCCTTACATCTCCGCATAGAAAACCCGATGAGGATCCCTTTTTTGGAATAGTGTATATAATTTCACTCAAAAACTTTCTTTTTCCTGAAGGAGTCGTGGTATGGCGGATGTGATGCGGTGGCGATATGGGGAGACCAATCCGGTGGTGGCGGCGGTGGCGGCCAACACCGTGGTCGAAATTGGCGATCTGGTTTGGCAGGACGTCGGCCAGGCCAAACCGGCCAGCCTCTTGCCCCACCAAGGCAGCGAGTCGGCCAATCAGGAACTGTTTGCCGATCGGTTTTTGGGCGTGGCCATGCAGCGGAGCCCGGCGGGGCAAGATCGACCGATCCGGGTGGCCACGACCGGCGTGTTCGAGTTCCCTTGCGATCCGACGGATTTTGAACTGGGCGATTGGGTCGGCCCAGCCGGCGCTACCGGCGGCGGACTCCAAAACCAACAGGTCAAAAAGGTAACCGACCCGAAATACGCCATCGGCCGATGCGCACGGCGCGGTTCGGAACTGAGCAGCGTACTGGTGGACATTCGATCCACCATCATGACCGGCGGCGTGGAGGGCACCACGGTCCTGGCCAGCTCCAGTAGCTCCAGTGGATCGTAGGGATCTTTTTGGTGGACCAGGTCTTTTGTCGGCCGGCCCGGATCTGTTGAGGTCGGCGGCCGCCAGAGAAAAAACCGTAAGCATTTCGCCGAATGTAGCACTTGGCCTCTGCCCCGGCGCGAGAGGGGATTAGGAAAGCCCCACCCTACACTGTCCCACTAGGGGAGAGGGAAAAAACGCCTCTTCATTCGGCTAAACTCTCACAAAAAACCAATCGTTTTAGGCAAAAAAGGTTGGCATTTTTCCAGTAGGAGGCACATGCTGTGGCAACGATCAAGTATCGAGAATTGAAGCGGCGGTATGAATTGGATGGTCCGGCAGCGACCGTCGAGCATCTGCGAGAAGCCCTCTTGCAGAAACATCTGCGTCCGGAGGACTTTTCGATTCGGGATTTGGCCGAGGCGCTGGTGCCCGACGGCCATGAGTGGGTCCGTTCGCTGGACCCCCGCACTAGCGGTGGCGTCCATCTTTGGGAAGCCGGGGAAGGCGTGGATGTTACCGCCTTTCTGAACGTAACCGGCCAGCTCATCTACGCCAAAATCCTCGAAAGCTACACCCAAGAGGCCTTCGTGGCATCCAAACTGGTGGAAACGATCCCCACCCGCTTGGACGGCGAAAAGATTCCGGGCATCGGACGCATCCCAGACCAGGCCACCGAAATCGAACCCGGCATGCCCTACCCGCATGTGGGCTTCGGCGAAGATTACATCGAAACCCCCTCGACGACCAAACACGGCCTGATCGTAGCGGTTACCAAAGAGGCCATCTTCTTCGACCGAACCAACCTGATCCTTCAGCGGGCCGCCGAAGTGGGCGAAGTCCTGGGCCTCAACAAAGAGAAACGGATTCTGGACGTAGTCCTGGGCCTGGTGAACACCTATAAATGGAACGGCACCACCTACCAGACTTATTACCGGGCCGGGGAGGGCGGCCCCTGGGTCAACCAACTGCCGGATAACGAACTGGTGGATTGGACCAACGTGGACCGGGCCGAGCAACTGTTCGCCGAAATTCTGGATCCTTCCACCGGCGAACCGGTCCTGGTGGAACCGAACACCGTGCTGGTCATGCCAGCCTACCGTCATGCGGCCAATCGGGTGTTTTACGCCACCCAGATCACCTACCAGCCGGACGGCCGGCCCACAGCAACCACCATCCCCAACCTGCTGCGTCGGTACCAGGTCTATGACAGTCGGCTGGCGTACCGACGGCTGTTGAATGCGGGCATGTCGGCCGAGGAGGCCCGGCAAGTGTGGTTGATCGGCAATTTCCGGAAGGCGTTTGCCTACATGGAGAATTGGCCGATCACGGTGACCCAATCGCCCCCCGGCAGCGAAGCCGACTTCAACCAGGACATCGTCGTGCGGTTTAAGGCGAGCGAACGGGGCACCCCGGCCGTCCTGAATCCCCGCTATGTGGTCAAATGCACCGGGCCGGCCGGGTCCAGCAGCGGGTCCTAACGGCTGAGATGGCGCCGGGAACCACTCGCACTTTTGCAGAGGGTGAAAACCATGGCTAGCGATGCGGAAACGCTTCGGCAGATTCGGGCGCAGACGTTGGCGCTGATGGAGCAGATAACCCGGCAGCCCAAGCCCACCTACAGCTTGGAAGGCCAACAGATCGCCTGGAGCGAATACCTGGCCCGGTTGCAGGCGGTGGTGGATTGGTGTGATCGCAAATTGGCCGAACGGGAACCGGTAGAACTGCGAAGCCAGGCGGTTACCTGACCCCCCGGCGGCAGGCTGGCCAGAGTTGGGCTGGGCAGACCGGCTCGAACTGCGGAGCCAAACGGTAGTCGGCAAAGGATGGCCTTCCGGAACTTAAAGATCGTTGGCCAAGGGCGGTTGCCGAAAAGGAGCAGGACAATGGCTCTGGACTGGGACGTTCGGAAGGATTTTTCCACGGTGGCGGATGGTTGGGAACAGGTCAGGTGGGTGCCGGCTGCTGCGGGCCAACAGGACCCAGCCATCCGCCCGGAAGACCCGGCGGTGGAAGGGTATCCCGCGGAAGCCCTCCGCCGATCGGTAAGCCGCCAGGAGGCGGCCCAGTCGGGCGGTCAGTACACGGCTACAGATGTTCTGTGGCACCTGGCAGCCGACAGCCTGCCGCAGGCGCCGGCGCCGGGCGACTGGATCGTCGATAGCCAGGGACTACGGTATCGGGTGCTCCGGGTCGCTACGTTGGCGGCCTCAGGTCGGTATCGGTGCGTGTGTCGGCAGTTGGCTATTGAGGCCGGGCTGGACACTTTGGTGGACATTGAACGGGCCGAGCCGACAAAGGGACCTGACGGCGTGGAAGTGCTTCGGTGGACGGTTTGGCGAAGCGGCGTGCGGGCCAAGCTGCAACCGGAAGAAGCCCGGCTCCAGAGAGAAGGCGATCAGATGATCAACCGACCACGAATGAAAATCTACTTCGCCGAGCCTCTGGGGCTGGATCAGCACTGCCGAATTCGAGGCCCAGACGGCGCCCGATACCGGATATTGGCGGTTCGAGGCCAGGAGCGGATCGACGGCCTGTTGGAGGCAGACGTAGAACCGCTCCTGCTGGAGGCGCTGGGAGACACGGGCGCCCAGGGAAAGCGATGAACTTTTGTTTTTCAGGAGGAGGCGGGTATGTCGCTGGAGAAGGCGATCCACGAGCGGTGGGCGGCTGACCAAAAGCTGCGGGAGTGGATTCCGCCGGATCGGCTGTTTACCGGCCGGACCACCCACGGACAAATCCCCTACGGCACGCTGTGGCGGCTAGGCAGTCGGCCGATCTGGCGAACCGCAGCGGGCGATCTGCTGGAGGAAGTGCAATTGGCCCTTCGGCTCTGGCATCCGGAATACGATCGGCTTCGGACGCTGGTGGAGCAGGTGCGGCGCGTGCTGGACCGGAGCAGCTTCGAGTTGGAGGAAGGCGGCCGGGTAACGGTCCTGCAGGTGGATCGGCAGCGGTACCGTCAGGAGCCGGAAGGCCATTGGTGGGCGGAGGTGGAGATGTCGGCCCAGGTCTATTGGCCGCCCGAACAGTAACACCGGTTTTCCTTGGAGAGGACTTGTCCTATGGGAGCGCTTTATAGCAATCTGTTGGCCCAGGTGGGCTGGAGTTGGCAGACCGGAGCAGACGCTGCGCCGGTGGTGGACAACAATCGGCTTGTGTACCGGCGGGATTTGGATCATGGGCAAGAGGCGTTCCAGGCGGATGGGGTCTGGCATGTGGAGGGGCAGGTGCTGGCCGACGGCCAGAGCCGAACCTACAACCTCCAGGAATTGCCGTTTGAGGTGTTCGGCGATGAGGTGATAATTCGTTTCCATAAGGTGCGGGCCGTTGCCATTGTGCACCGAGGCCAAAAACCGGGCATCCTGCAGGTGGGCGGAGCGGAAACGGACGGTTGGCAAGGACCATTGGCCGATCCGGCCCACCAAATCCAGATTCCCGCCCAAGGCGCCTTCTGGGCGGTGCATCCGGAGGAAGGTTGGCCCGTTACCGCCCAGGCCTGTCGAGTGCGCCTCGAAGCCCTCGGCGGCGAGGTGCTTTTTGACATGGTCCTGCTGGGCAACCGGCCGGAAAGCTCGTCCTCCTCCTGAACGGGGCTTGTGCGAGGGAGGGCGCCGAAATGGCCGGTCAACCGATGGGTGTGCTGAGCGGCAAAGACGGTTCGGTCTGGATCGGTGGTCAGCCGGTGGCGCCGGTGCTCTGGTGGGAGCTGGTCCGACGAGCCAGCAGCAAGGCGTATGTGGCCAACGACACGGCCGGCTGGCGCCGCCGCCTGGCCGGGGCAAAAGAAGGGACGGGGCGCTTTGAAATAAAACTTCGTACCGATACCCCCTTGCCCCTCCGGGAAGGCCAGGAGATAAGCCTTCGGCTCCACCTGGACGGAAGCGGCAAAAACTACTACGAACTACCGGCCCTTATTGAACGGATCAGCAACCGGGTCCATATCGCCACCGGCGAAGTGATCGGCTGCCTGGTGGATTTTGTCGCTGCGGGGCCGGTGGTCGGCTATGGCATCGTAGGCGGGGAATCGTAAGGAAAGGCAAACCGATGGCAGAAAACAACCCGGACAATGTCGCTGCGCTGTTAGCGGCCTTGGAACAACGTCTGCAAACTCTCCTGCAAACGGTTCGGTCGGATCAGGAACACCTGGCCACCGAACAACTCCGGGCGCTGCTTCGCACGGCCGAGGCGGTGGAAGAAATGGCCCGCCAAGGAGTCAAACTGCAAGAGAGGCCACCGGCCCTCTGGGGGCCATAGACGAAGGCAGCAGGCCCTGAGAGGGGCAAGAAATAGAAAAGGCAGACAGAGGACATCTTTACACGACCAGAACCGACTCGCTTGGGGGCTAGGTTCTGAAGGCCAAAAGGTACCACGTGGAGGCAGGGTCGATGGCGGTAGCGTTTCGGGAGCTAGGCGGGTCGCCGGTCGAGCAGTACGGAGCGGACGGGTTTTCGGCCTGGCGGGAGTTTTTGATTGCTTGGGAAGATCGGGACCAATTTGCACTGGAGGTGCTGGGCCAGGCGGCGGCCTGTGGAGGACGTGGCGGGATTGGTTATCCGGGAAAACCCGGGGTGCGGGCCGTCTCGCTCCGCTTGGAGCCGTTCGATCCGGATCGCCCCGATCATAAACCGTTGGCCGACCTGGCCCGGGACCTGAATAGCTATAGCGGTTCGTTTGCCAAGGCGAAGGTGGAATACCGCACGGTGGTCTCCTCTCGCCCGGACGATCCCAAAGTGCCGGAGGGGACCTATTTGACCTATCGGATGCGGTTTTCGGCCGAGTATGTGCCGCTGGTGGCACGGGGGTGGCAGTGGAGGGACAACCCGGCCATTCCGGTCCCGGATGATCTGCAGATTACACTTTCGGTGCCGATTACCGAACATCATGTAACCTGGCATCGGGTGGTCAATCCCCCCTGGGGGGCGATCCGGGCGTTGCAGGGGAAGGTGAATGCAAGTCCATTTTTGGGCGCGGCCCCGGGTACGTTACTTCTGGAAGGGGCGGATGCGGACAAACAGTTCCAGACCGGCTACGACCTGGCCTATCCGGAGCTCTTCTGGCGGGTGCATTATGTGTTTCGGGAGCGGGCGATCAAGTTTGGCGGCCAGGTCTATGGATGGAACCATCATTTTCGGGAAAAACCGGCCGGTTGGGTGGAACTGGTGCGGGATGGAAAGCCGCTGTATGAGTCGGCGGATTTTTCGCCGCTGTTCCAATTTGCCGCCACCCAGGACTAAAAGGCCGCCCTAATGCCTCGTCTCTTCAGAGGCGACAAGAAGGAGCTATTCCGATGCCCTCGCCGTTGGAACATGTACAGCCCGGTCAGGCGTTGAGCGCCGCGCAGCAGAATGCGCTGGTGGATCGGCTGAATGCGGTCAGTCGGCTATCGGCGGGCGGGGCATTGTACAGCGCGCACGGTAGCGGGGGCTTGCAACTGTCGGCCCCGGACCGTGCGCGGCTGGCCATCTGGCAACTGAGCGGCCCGATGGAGCGGGCTACCACCGACGGTATCCCGGACGATGTGCCCAGTGCACCGGCAGTGCCGGTCTGGTATTTTCCTCTGGACGGCACTCCGCCAGAGAATGAATATACGAATGTGCCCGGATATACCCGTTCCGCCCGGATTTATTATGTGGCCGGTTTTCCAGGCGATCAACGGGAAAAGCTCCAGCAGCTTTCGCCGGGACAGCCGGGCGATGTGGCCATTCCACGGTTTGGTCCTGGCGATTGGGTACTAGCCCGGTTCAACCCGCAGAGCGGCCGGTGGGAAATCCTCGAGGGTCCCGAAACGCTCTGGCGATTCGAGCTGAAAACCCCCCTGCAGCCGAACGGCGATCGGGATCGGCCCAGCACGGCCACCGCCTATCTGGTCGTGTTCGACGCCCAACAGGGAAAATACATCCGAACGGATGTGGAATTCCCGGTGGCCGACTTTCTAGACATGGCCCAGGGCCAGCCCGGCGACCGAGGCTATGCCCGGCGACTGGCCGACTCACACTTGACCGCCGGCTGGGAAGTGCTTCTGCTCAAACCGGAATCCTCCAGCAGTTCTGAGGACTCCAGTAGCTCCAGTAGTTCCAGTTCTAGTAGCTCCAGTAGCTCCAGTTCGGGAAGCGGAGGGGGCGGTGGCGGTGGCTGCGACAATGGCATTTCCGGCACCTTTGACCTTTTGATCGCCCCGCCCAGCCGGCAAGGCGATTACCTGGTCTTCCCGGTAAAGCGCTTCACCTTTCAGCAAGGTTGCCTGATTGGCCAGGAGGATCGGCCTACCGTTTCCGTCTATCTCTGCTGTGAGGGCAGCGGTAGTTCCGGCAGTGAATCGAGTAGCGAAAGCAGTGAAAGCAGCGGCAGTGAATTCAGTAGTGAAGAATATCCGGACTGCATTTATGTGGATGGAGAGATCACGCCTAATACGGCCATTGGCGCGTACTTCCAGTATGATGGGTTCTACAACGGCAGGCCGCAATGGAAAATCGCTTTGGATATCGAGTGGTACATCCGTTGGGATGGTTCGAACTGGATCATTGGCTTGTGGCCTACTGGGGGCCAAGGAGACCCCGACCAATACTGGTTAAAACCGGGAAGTGATGGGCCGTTTGGCCAATACTCGGTCAACAACGGTACGGAGGGAACGGCGATTGCCGACACCTGCCCATCCAGTTCTGAGTCGAGTTCGGAATCCAGCAGCGAGAGCAGCTCTGAATCCAGCAGCGAGAGCAGCTCAGAGTCCAGTTCGGAATCCAGCAGTGAAAGCAGCTCTGGCTCCGAACCTGGCGGTCAAGGAACCGATTGTTGGTATTGCATCGATGGTAAAGCACCGATTGCCTTTAAAGTGATCATTTCCGGTGTGCAAAACCTGCAATGCTCCAATTGCAACCAGTACAACGGAATCTTCTATCTTTACCAGATGGAAGGCTATCCATGTGAGTATCGAGCCGACTTGCCGGACGTCTGTGGAAGTGGCAACAGTTACCTAAGGGCTTATATCGATGGTGGCGGAATGCACGTCGAATTGAAAATTGATGATACCACCTACGCTGAATGGTATCGATCGGGCTATCCGATGCCCTGTTGCAACTTAGATGAAGATTTTACGCTGAGTTATTATCCGGCTTCGCCGGTTTATTGTGATGCAAGTCAGGCCACATGCCGCGTAACTAGCTTGTGTGGCCAGAGCAGTTCAGAGTCCAGCTCGGAGAGCAGCTCCGAATCGAGTTCGGAGAGTAGTTCTGAATCGAGTTCGGAATCAAGTCCAGAGTTCTGTACCATTTTCTATCGTTGCGAAGACAACAGCGGACCGTACTATGCGGTCGGTTATTATAGCCCTGGTGTTTATTATGATTCGTACACCGGTGAGTATTACCGTGTTGATAGTTACAGCTATTCTAGAGAAGGCTCCCAAATTGCTGGCGACGGGCTATCCTACTACGGTTCGGGGTGCCCACAAAGCAGCTCCGAACCCGGCTGGGAACCCCCCTGGTAATCCAGCAGTGAAAACAGCTTAGAATCCAGCCTGGCATAGTGTTCTCCATGCAATATCGAACACCTAGGTGGACAGGTGAACCGGCTACCTAATTACGGCATCCGATCCGATTACACGGCCCGAAATCAGCCGAACTTCTGGGATGATCGCTCCTGGAAGGATCAGTTCCAGAAGCCAGTCTATGAGTATGTCCGAAAACTTAT
>Ga0308389_1000710_pt1 | contig 24284 bp, 25 predicted proteins | sample Hotspr2Sample148_FD_202362 | JGI IMG/M metagenome (GOLD analysis project Ga0308389, IMG submission 202362) | Hot spring phototrophic mat microbial communities from Mushroom Spring, Yellowstone National Park, Wyoming, United States - 20040719_148 ... | reverse complement strand
CAATACAGCCAAAACCAAGGGAGTTTTTTGCTCCAATACCTGTTTCAAAAGCCATGTTAAAAAGCTCCTGAGGCAGATTGAGTTCAAACACTCCATCCCATCCTTTTATTACTGTTTTTTTATAAATCACAATTCTCTGGTCTTTTGAACTAACTTTGTAGGGCTTGATAGAGCCTGAAAATACTGTGGAACCTGCCCATGTTCTTAACTTTCTCTGCAGATTCTTAATGATTAAATCTTCAAACTCCTTTTCAAAGGGGCTGTAATAGTAGGTTTTCTTTTTTCCATCTGCACTTTCAAGAGTGCTGTAAACTGTTATTGGAGAAAGTGTTCTTACATAGATTTTTTCCTGATACTGAGGCAATCCTTCTACTTCAACTGATGATAAAACTAAGTCTTCACTACCAAGTCTTAATGTGTTAGTTTTCATTAAATTCATTGCAAAGGATTGAATAAAATCCTGAATAGGTGATGATACAATAAGTTTGACAGTTCCGAATAGATTAATTTTGCCATCCCTGATATATGCTTTTTCTTCTGGAATAAGTCTTGAAAAAGTGAAAAATTTAAGTTTTCGCTCTGTCTCAGGGTCTTTAAACCCCTTTTCATGTATTTTTTCTGAAAGCCAGCTATCAAGATGCCGATAAATAAATCCCTGAATAATTTCATTGTAATGGCAGGGTAGGGTGATAAAATTTTTTTCGGGATGGTTAAACTTTATTTTAAGCCTCATGTTTATCAGGCTATCTCCCTTTAATTACCATTTAAAAAATTTTTTTAGATAATATCAAAAAAGTTGCTTTATGTCAATTTATTTTTAATAAGGGGAGGCTTTGTTCCAGAAATATTTGAAAAGAGGAGAGAGCCTCTAAAAGAGGCTCTCCATATAATACTTAGTTAATCAAATCATTATTAGAATTTTTAACAGCTATATCAAATAATATTTTTTCAATCATAAATCCAACAATTGATATAACTTTGCATTCCTGTTTAAATTCGCAGACTGTGCATTTTCTATCAAAATTTGAAGCATTGAGGCACTGAACAATTTCAGGGAAATATGTGGTTAGGACACTAACATCAACCGATAAAGTCGGTCTTTCATTCATTAAAAGACCTCCTTTCTCAGGCTAAAGCCTGAAATGGCTGGGTTATTTTTTTACCGCCTTTTTAAAGAACAGAGGATGTCCCAGCAGGCGGATTTCCTCTGTTATAAAATTTAAAAGGCAATTTCTTAAGAAACTTAAAATCAACAACCTTTGAATAATGTAATCTCAGGTGTTCAATAAACAGAATAGTTCATCATAGTTTGAGATGTATTCTACATTTTATCAAATTTTAATTAAAAAATCAAAAAATATTTTTTGATTTTTTAATATTTAAATTACAATAATTTATGGCATTTTAATTAAAAATTTTTTATTATAAAATAAAATTACATATTTTTATTCAGAAAATTTTATGCCTATACGAATCAAAGAAATAACAGATTATATTGAGGTAGAATTAGAACTCCTACCAGCAGGAATAAAGATTCCATTCGATATTTTCATTTTTGAGGAAGACGAAATAAGACAATTTTTAAAGAAAGGAGAAAAATTTTCATCTATTCAAAAGGAAACCCTAAAAGATAAAAATATTGATAAAGTTTACATAAAAACCAAAGATAAAAAATATTTTCAAGATTTAATATTTGAAATTAATCCAAAGGAATATATAGACAGATTGTTAGATAGACACACGATTAAAAATGAATTTTATTTTAAAATTGAAAGAGAATGCCTTGATCCAGAATTGCCAATAAACTTTAATTTATATGTTTATGACGGAAAAAATTTAAGGCTAATTTATCAAGGCAAAAATAAAGAACCATTTGATTTAAAAAATGAAATCCCTGAGGGAGATCTTTTAATAGCAAAGGAAGACTTACATATTTATGAGGATTATCTGTTAAATTTAGCAAAGAAAAAAATCAATGAACCTTCTATTATTAAAGAAACTACAAAGTTAGTAATAAGACAGATATACAATGAACCAACTAATAGAGATAAGTTATTAATTTTAGCAGACAAAATTGAAGAGATTATTAATTATATCACTTTAAAATCTGACATTTTAGAAAAATTTTTCATAATGAAAAAACATGATAATTACAGTTACATTCATTCGATAAATGTTATGACATTAAGTATTTCATTAGGTTTAAAAATAAACATTCCTCATGAGGCATTGAGATTACTTGCTATGGCAGCAGCTTTACATGATATAGGTAAAATAAAGATATCCCCTCTAATTTTATCAAAGATTGGGAGAATGTCTGATTTAGAATTTAATATATATAAAACCCATGTTATTGAATCTGTAAATATTGCTAAAGAATTAGGCTTACCAGAGAAGGTGATTGAAGGTATAGCTCAACATCATGAAAAATTAAATGGAAAAGGTTATCCTTTTAAACTAAAAGGAGAGCAGATATCAATTTTTGGTAAGATTATTTCTATCGTAGATGCCTATGATGTATTGACAACTCCACAACCGTTAAGGTATAGTCTAACACCTTTTAATGCATTACAAATTTTAGTTCAAGACAAAGGAGCTTATGATAAAAATTTCCTTGAAATATTTATAAAAATGATTGGACGATTAATTTAATTATTTTTTAATATTGCCATTTTATGTTTATCAATGCTATTATGAAAAAATTTCGAGGTTTTTGATGAAAAAATTTATTTTAAAATATGGAGAACTAATTCTGTCATTATATCGAATTTTAGGAATAGATAGTTATCTTTTCTTAGATAGTGTATTTGCTTATTGATATTCGTGATAAAATCAAAGAATTACTTGAAAAAAAGCAGTATTTTTATTTTTTGCTTGACAAATTTCTATTTATCTAATTAAAAAATCAAAATAAAAAACTTTATTGGAGGGGAAATGAATTTAGAAAATTATAAGTTTCACAAAGAACATACCTGGATTAAATTATCTGGAAAAAATAAGAAGGTGAAGGTAGGAATTACGGATTATGCGCAAGAATCCTTAGGTGATATTATTTACATTGAATTGCCAGAAGTTGACAGTCATGTTGATGCTGATTCTGAAATGGCAGAGATTGAATCTACAAAAACTTCATCTCCAGTGATTGCACCCGTAAGTGGTGTAGTTGTCCAGGTCAATGAAGAATTGATTGATCATCCAGAAATTATTAATGAAGATCCCTATGGAAAAGGTTGGATTGCTGTTATAGAAATGGATAATCCACAAGAAGTTGATGACTTGATGGATTATGAGGAATATGAAAGCTATCTTGAAGAAGAAAAGGAATGAAATTAACAGTAATTGGTGGCGGACCTGCAGGTTATGTTTCTGCTCTTACTGCAAAAAGGTTAGGTGCGGAAGTTCTATTAATTGAAAAAGATGAACTTGGTGGAACATGCCTAAACAGAGGTTGTATTCCTACAAAAACTATTATAGCCTCTCTTGAACAATTAGATAAAATTAAGAAACAGTATTTTTATCAAAAATCCCTTAAGGATGTATCAGTTGATTTATCAATTTTAATGGAAAGAAAAAATAGTGTCGTTGAGACTCAAAAAAAGGGTCTAACCACTCTTTTAAAAGAAAGAGGAGTAAAAATTATTCATTCCGAAGCAGAATTGATAAATCCTAAAAAAGTTTTTCTCAAGCAAAATAATGAGAAAATACAATCTGACAGAATTATTATAGCTACAGGTTCAAGACCTGCTCAGATTCCTATGCTTAATTTCGACGGGGAAAGGATTCTTTCAAGTGATGATATATGGAATCTAAAATCTATACCAGAATCAATAACAATTATTGGTGCTGGTGCAATAGGCTGTGAGTTTGCATGGATTTTCCATTTATTAGGAAGTAGAGTAACAATTATAGAGCTTATGCCAAGAGTTTTACCTATGGAGGATGAGGAGATTTCTAAGACTCTTGAAAGACTATTTAAAAAGAGAAAAATAGAGTTTTACACAGGTGTTAAGATTGAAGATTTAAAAATTTTTGAAAATTCTATTGAGTTAACAATATCAAATGGTAAAAAGGTTATATCAGATATTATCCTTGTATCTGTAGGTAGAGCATACAATACTGAATGTATAAAAGATTCTGAAATAAAACTTGGCAAGAAAAATGAAATCCTTGTAGATGAATCTATGCAAACCAACATTGAAGGTATCTATGCAGCAGGTGATGTCAATGGTAAATGGCTTCTTGCCCATGTAGCTTATACCGAAGGTGAGATTGCTGCCAAGAATGCTATTGGATCCAATGAAAAAATGGATTATAGCGTAATACCTTCAACAATTTTCTCTGTTTCTGAAGTCGCCTCTGTGGGATTAAAAGAAACCGAAGCCATTGAAAGAGGATTTAAAATTAAAAAAGGAGTATTCGCTTTTAGATCTGTTGGTAAGGCTCATGCTATTGGAGAGATTGATGGATTTACAAAAATTATATTAGATGAAGAAACTGACACGATTTTAGGTTCCCATATAATTGGACCAAAGGCTTCGGAGTTAATCCATGAACTTAGTATTGCCATAAAATTTAAATTAAAAGGCAAGGAATTTAAGGATTTAATTTACTCCCATCCAACACTTTCTGAATGTATTGGTGAAGCTGTAAGAGATATATATGGAGAAGCAATTCATAAGATAGATAGATGATAGATATAATAAAGATTTTTGTTATCTTTATTTTTATTCTCTTTTTACTTCGCAAGAAAATAAATATCGGATATGCTTTAATTGCTGGTGCGTTATTGTTTGTTATTTTATATCCCTTTAATTTTAATAAAACTTTACATGCTCTTTTTAATAGCTTAATCTCGCACACGACTTTAAATTTACTTTTTTCTCTTACATTAATAAAATCATTCGAATATTCTTTAAGGCAAACAGGATTAATGCAGAAAATGACTTCTGCAACACAAACACTTGTTAGTAATAAAAAGTTTTCAATAATATCTATGCCTTTAATAATTGGAATGTTACCTTCTCTTGGAGGAGCCTATCTTTCAGCTCCGATGGTTGATTCAGCAACAAGGAATACTCCAATTTCAAAGGAAGAGAAAGCATTTATAAATTACTGGTACAGACATCCCTGGGAACTTATTTTGCCACTTTATCCTGGTATAGTGCTTGCCTCGGCAGTTTCAGGAGTTTCACTGAGAGATTTGATTCTTTTGAATTTTCCTATTGCGGTTATTTTTTTTACAATAGGCTTTTTATTGAGTATGGAAAATCTAAAAAATGAAAAAAAATCAATTAAGAGTCAAGATATTTATAATTCATTATTAAGTTTTATTCCAATTTTACTTGTGCTTTTACCTGTGATAATCTTTAAAATCGACCTTTCCATTACTTTATTTTTAAACATCTTATTTTTATGCTTTTATTTCAAAAAAAATTTAAAGGAAACTTTTTCCATATTAAAATACGGTTTTACATTGGATGTTATTGTTTTGGTTTTTGGAGTTATTATTTTTAAGGAAATGCTTCAATTATCAGGTGCTGTTGATGGTATTGCAAAGGCTATAACCGATGCTCAAATACCTTATTTGATAATTTTTATCACCCTTCCATTTTTTGTCGGTTTAATTACTGGAATAAGTGTTGGATTTGTTGGAAGCACTTTTCCTATTTTACTTCACTTAAAGGAAACTTTGTCCTATGAAATCTCAATTGCCTTTGTATCTGGTTATGCTGGAGTTCTTCTGTCTCCATTACATCTTTGTTTGATTCTAACAAAGGATTATTTTAAAGCAGACATTTTGGGGATTTATAAAAAAATTTTGCCTGCAACTTTAATAATATTTTTTGTTGCATTGATTGAATATTTCTTTTTGAGATATTATAATTAATCTAAAATTGAAAGGAGGAGCAATTTTATGGGAGAAATTGTTGATATAATCGCAAGGGAGGTTCTTGATTCAAGAGGAAATCCAACAGTGCAAGTTGAAGTTTTACTTGATTCAGGAGCATGGGGTGTTGCAACCGTTCCATCTGGTGCTTCAACTGGTACACGAGAAGCCCTTGAGTTAAGAGATGGAGATTCAAAGAGATATATGGGAAAAGGAGTTTTGAAAGCTTTAGAAAATATTACCAATGAAATAGCTCCTAATATAATTGGCATGGAATCCCTTGACCAAGAAGGAATTGATAAATTTTTAATTGAACTTGATGGGACAGAAAATAAAAGTAAACTTGGTGCAAATGCTATTCTGGCAGTATCTATGGCAGTTTGTAAAGCTACAGCCCAAGAACTTGGTCTTCCTCTCTATAGGTATTTAGGTGGAACTCATGCTAAGGTGCTACCACTTCCTATGATGAATATAATTAACGGTGGAGTTCATGCTGACAATAATTTAGACATTCAAGAGTTTATGATTGTTCCAATTGGTTTTACAAAATTTTCTATTGCATTAAGATCTTCCGTTGAGGTCTTCCATACTTTAAAAGGAATACTTAAAAAAAGAGGACTTAGCACTGCTGTTGGGGATGAAGGTGGATTTGCACCGATGCTCGAAAATAACGAAGAGGCAATAAAATTAATTTTAGAAGCCATAAAACAAGCTGGATATGAACCAGAAAAAGATATATATATAGCGTTAGATTCAGCAGCATCAGAGTTTTACAAAGAAGGGTTTTACCATTTCGATGGTAAAAAGCTTAGTTCAGAGGATATGGTATCTTACTATGAAGCCTTAGTAGATAAATATCCTATTATTTCAATAGAAGATGGCATGAGTGAGGCAGATTGGGATGGCTGGCAGATTTTTACAAATAGACTTGGTAAAAAAATTCAACTTGTCGCCGATGACCTTGTAGTTACAAATCCAAAAATAATAAAAGAAGCTATAAAAAAAGGAATTGCTAACTCTATACTTATTAAACTGAATCAAATTGGTACAGTATCTGAAACCATAGAAGCAATTGAGCTTTCAAAAAACAGTAAATATACAACAGTAATATCTCACCGCTCTGGTGAAACAGAAGATACTATGATAGCAGACCTTTCTGTAGCTTTTAATACAGGGTTTATAAAAACAGGTTCTCTTTCAAGGGGGGAAAGAATAGCAAAATACAATAGACTTCTTCAGATAGAAGAGGAATTAGGAGATATAGCTCAATTTAAGGGTATTTCAGCGTTTTATAATCTTGGTTTTTAAATGAGCAGGTATGTGCTAAAGGAACAACTTAAAAAAGAAAAGAAGATAAGGGCAAGATTATACCTTATCTTCTTTCTTTTACTTTTTATAGTACTGGCATACAACTTTTTCTTTGGTGAAATGGGTTATTTAAAATATAGAGAACTTAAAAAAAATGAGCAAAAAATTTTGACTGAAATAAATCAAATAAAAAAAAATAATGAGTCAATAAGAGAAGAAATAAATCTTTTAAAAAAAGATTCTAAATATTTAGAAAAATATGCCAGAGAACAATTTGGACTTATAAAACCTGGAGAAATGGTTTTCCAGTTTCAAGACAGTGAGAAATGAGCATTAATTTAGCCATACTTTGGCATATGCACCAACCCTATTATTTTGATCCATTAAAAAATAAATTTATATTACCTTGGGTAAGACTTCACGCTACTAAAGATTATCTTGATATGCTTTTGTTATTAGAGGAGTTTCCAGATATTAAAGTGACCTTTAATATAGTTCCATCTCTTCTTAAACAGATAAGGGAATATGAAAATGGCGCAACAGATTTATTTATGGAAATTACATTAATTCCAGCAGAAGAACTTAAAGATGAGCAAAAAATTTTTATTCTTGAAAATTTTTTCCTTGCTAACTGGCAAACTATGATATATCCCTTCCCCAGATATAGAGAACTTCTTGATAAAAGAGGTAAAAGTTATGGAGATTTGTCTAAGACAATTAAAAAATTCACAACTCAAGAATTTAGAGACCTTCAAGTTTTATTTAATCTTGTCTGGATAGACCCATTACACAGGATAAATGACAAATTTTTAAAGGAATTAGAAAGGAAGGGTAGAGAATATACTGAAGAGGAGAAAAATTTATTAATAAATAAACAAATTGAAATTTTAAAAAAAATTATACCCCTTTATAAGAAAATAGCTTTGTCAAACCAAATTGAACTTTCTGTCTCTCCCTTTTATCATCCAATATTACCATTAATTTATGATAATTTTAAGGCTAAGGAGACTATGCCAAATGTTGTATTACCAAAATATAGATTTATTGCACCTGAAGATGCAAAAAAGCAAATTACCAAGGCAATAGAGTATTTTGAAGCAATATTTGGATTTAAACCAGATGGATTATGGCCTTCTGAAGGTTCCGTAAGTGAAGAAATTATAGAATTAATAAAAGATTCAAAAATATCATGGATAGCTACTGATGAAGAAATTTTATCTAAATCTTTAGGAGAAAAATTAAGAGAAGGTGATAGGTTTTTAGCTCCAGAAAAACTTTACAGTGTATATGAATTCAATGGAGTGAAGATTTTCTTTAGAGATAGAATACTTTCTGATCTTATTGGATTTGTATATTCAAAATGGCAACATGACTATGCAGTGAATGATTTTATAGGAAGATTAAAAAAAATAAGTTATAAAGACAATTTTATCATTCCAGTTATTCTTGACGGAGAAAATGCTTGGGAATACTATGAAAAAGATGGTTTAGATTTTTTAAGAACTTTATATAAATCTCTATCAGAAGATAGAGAGATAAGAACAGTAACTTTTTCTGAATATTTATCTGAAAATCCTCCAATAAAAAGCTTAAGAAGAGTTTTTCCCGGTTCATGGATTAATGCAAATTTTTCTATCTGGATTGGACATGAGGAGGATAATTTATCTTGGGATTATTTATATCAAACAAGACAGGATCTAATTAAATACCAAAATGAGAATCCTTCTAAAGACCTATCTACTGCTTGGGAGGAGATATATATAGCTGAGGGAAGTGATTGGAACTGGTGGTTCGGAGATGAACACTATACTGAAACTAAAGATGTTTTCGATGAAATATACAGACACCATTTAATCAATGTTTATCGAGAAATAGGGAAAGAACCTCCGTCATATTTGTATACTCCAATAATTAAAAAAGTAAGAGAGATAAAACCTGATATTGAGCCTAAAGGCTTTATTTATCCAAAAATTGATGGAAAAGTTACAGGGTATTTTGAATGGCTTGAGGCTGGTAAGTACATACTTAAGAGGTTTGGTGGAAGTATGCATAAATCAGAAGGATTACTTTCAGAGCTTTATTATGGATTTAACAAAAAGTTTCTTTATATCAGACTCGATCCTTCATGTCCAATAGAAGATTTTAAGGAGTTCATCTTTCAAATTCAAATTATTGAACCTGTAAGAATAAAAGTATTATGGAAATATTCTGAAGAGGTTGCGCAGATTATAAAACAAGAAAATGGAGAATGGATAAAACATTATGAAATTGAAAATGTTGCATTAGATTCTATATTTGAAATAGAAATTCCCTTAGAAAAAATTGGAATAAAGGAGGAAGAAAATATATATTTATTTGTTGAAATTCTTATGAATAATCATATAATTGAAAGAGCTCCTTCTGTGGGATTTATTAAAATACAAGTCCCAAATCCTGAATTTGACAAATTAATGTGGCTTTAAAAATTTTTTACCTTATCTTTGTACTCTTGATTCGTTGTTATTTTCAAATAATGTATCTTTGAGATTAGCCTTTGAAAAGTTTGTTGATATAAGAACACATCTTATAAATTCAGCTTTTTCAAGATTTGTTCCGATAAATTTAGCACCTGAAAGATCAGACATAAAAAATTCTACACTATTCATTTGAGCATTGGAAAAATCTGCTCCTGTAAAATATCCCTGTTTTAGATTGGCTAATTTTAAATTTGCATTTTTGAAATTAGCAAGAGAAGCCTCTGCCATTTGAAAAATTGCTTCCTGAAGATTGGCATTTTCAAAATTACAAAGAGTTATTTTTGCATTTAAGAAATTTACTTTATTCATCTGAGAATTAAAAAAGTTTGCACCGGGTAGGAATGAAAAATTAAAGTCTGCCCCATTAAGAATAGCATTTTTAAAGGATGCACCTGATAAATTAGAACTATCAATTTTACAATTTGTTAAATCTGCTCCGTCAAAATTACACAAAGATAAGTTTGATTTACTTAAATCTGAATTTTTTAAAATACATCTGCTAAAGTTAACACATATGAGGTCTATCTCTGAAAGTTTAATGCCCGTTAAATCTTTGCCAGATAAATCTGCTGTGTTTTGAATTAAAAATAAAATTTCACTTTTACTTATTTTCAAATTTTTATCCTTTCTGGACTTGTATATATATTAAATCTATTTCCTCTCAAAAATCCTATTATAGTCAAATTTACTTTATCAGCCAATTCAACTGCAAGAGATGTTGGAGCAGTTCTACTTACAATCATAGGTATTTTCCATTTAGCAGTTTTTAAAACCATTTCTGAAGATATTCTACCACTGACAAGCATAATTTTTCTTTTAAAGGATACCTTATTCAACAAAGCCCATCCTATAACTTTATCGACTGCATTATGCCTTCCAACATCCTCAGCAATAAATAAAATATTATTTTCATCTGCTAACCCTGCAGCATGAATACATCCAGTCTTTTTGAATAGCAATGAGTTGGTCTGAAAATCTTTGAAGAGTGTAAATAATTTTTCCGGATTTATTTTTAAATCATCTTCTATTTTGCTTTTTAAATCTGTTATAAAACTAACAGAGGACATGCAACCAGATGTAATTGTTTTATTCTCAAGGGATACAAATCCTTCAAGCGAAACTTTAACTTCTATTTCTTTTCCGTTGTCATATATAGATATTTTTTCATGGCACCAATCTCCTTTTAATATTTCTTCGGTTTTTAAAAAACCAGTTATTAATTCTTTTACATATATTGGAGAGGCGGATAGAGAAACTACTTCTTGATCATTGATAAAAATTTTTATTTTTTTCTCAATAGCTAAAATATCATCAATTTGTTGTTTTGAATCTGATTTAAAAATGATAATTTTTTTAATTTCTAATGGATTCATATGTTATTTTAAACTTTATAATTTTTTTCTTGCAAATTATAGTCAAAAACTGCTATTCTGAAGTTAGAAAAAATTTTTAGGAGGTAGATGTGTTTAGTATTAGTTCAAAGGCAGCCGAAAAGGCAAAATTGATCCTCAAAAATGAGGGTAAAGAAGGTTGGGGGTTGAGAATATTCTCAGCAGAAGGATATTTTAGTCCATCATTTGGTCTTGATATTGATGAAAATCCTCAAGAAGGAGATGAAGTATTAGAAAAAGACGGATTAAAGGTCTTTATGGATAAACAGACCTTTGATCTATTAAGTGAAATTGAACTTGATTACTATGAGGATGAAGAACAGGAAGGATTTATTCTTAAAGGTCCTATGCCTTCATGCGGACCAAGCTGTGGAGGCTCCTACGGCGCATAAGAGATGTTTCCAGTTCATCGCCCAAGAAGACTAAGAAAAACAGATATCCTGAGGAAAATGTTGAGAGAGACAACTCTCACTCCTCAGGATTTTATTTATCCAATGTTTGTTGTTTCTGGAAAGGGCATTAAAAATCCAATTTCCTCAATGCCTGAATGTTTTCAGGAAAGTATTGATGAAGCAATAAAAACAGCCCGTGAAGTATTCTCCCTCGGTATTCCTGCAATTATTCTTTTTGGAATTCCTGAACATAAAGATGAAAAAGCAACCTCTGCCTATGATGAAAAAGGCTTAATTCAGCAAGCAGTAAAAGCAATAAAAGATACTTTACCAGATTTAATTGTTATAACTGATGTTTGCCTTTGTGAATATACATCACATGGACATTGTGGAATTATAAAAAATGGTAAAGTTGACAATGACTCTACACTTGAAGTGTTGGCTCTTTCTGCATTATCACACGTCCGTGCAGGTGCAGACATTGTTGCTCCCTCAGATATGATGGATGGAAGAGTCGGAAGGATTCGGAAAGTACTTGATGATGAAGGTTTTACAGATGTAGCAATTTTATCTTACTCTGCGAAATATGCCTCTGCCTTTTACGGACCATTCAGAGAAGCTGCACAGAGTGCGCCAGCCTTTGGTGATAGACGCAGTTATCAGATGGATCCTGCAAACAGAAGAGAAGCCCTTAAAGAAGTTGCCCTTGATATTGAAGAAGGTGCAGATATTGTAATGATTAAGCCAGCACTTGCCTATCTTGATATAATTTCAGATGTAAAACAAAAATTTCATGTTCCTGTTGCAGCTTACAATGTAAGTGGAGAGTATTCAATGGTAAAGGCAGCAGCCCAGCTTGGCTGGCTCAATGAATCTGCTGTAATGATGGAAATACTTACAGCAATAAAAAGAGCAGGAGCAGACATAATTCTTACATACTTTGCCAAAGAAGCAGCAAAACTTCTCTTAAAGTAATTAATGGATAAATTTCAAATTCAAACCTCCTTTAAACCAAATGGAGATCAGCCAAAGGCAATAAAAGAGCTTGTCTTAGGCATAAAAAGGGGATATAAGCATCAAGTTTTACTCGGTGTTACAGGCTCTGGAAAAACCTTTACAATTGCAAATGTAATTGCAAAAATTAACAAACCCACATTGGTTATTGCCCATAATAAAACTCTTGCAGCACAGCTTTACGGTGAATTAAAGGAACTTTTTCCATATAATGCTGTCGAATACTATGTAAGCTATTACGATTACTATCAACCTGAAGCATATATTCCAGAGACAGACACTTATATTGAAAAGGATGCTTTAATAAACGATGAAATTGACAGAATGAGACACTCTGCTACTTTAAGTGTTCTTACAAGAAGGGATGTCATCGTTGTAGCCTCTGTATCCTGCATCTACGGAATTGGCTCTCCCGATGACTACATGGCAATGCATATTAATCTTGAAGAGGGAATGATTGCTGAAAGGGATGCTATACTTAGAAAACTCGTTGAAATTCTTTATACAAGAGCAGAGGATGACTTCAGAAGAGGAACCTTTCGTGTTCGTGGAGATGTGGTGGATATTTACGCATCCCATTGCTTAGATAAAGCATACAGAGTTGAATTTTTTGACAGCGAAATTGATGCAATCTATGAAATAGAACCCCTTTCAGGGGCACGGATTAGAAGAGTTCCTAAAATCTTTATTCCACCGGGGAGTCATTGGGTTACTCCAGAGCCAAGACTAATAAAGGCGTTAAAAACAATTGAGGAAGAATTGGAGGAAAGAATAAGATATTTCAAAGAGCGAGGGGAAGATCAATTTGCAGAGAGAATTGAAAGGAGAACCCGTTTTGATATTGAACTTTTAAGTCAGTTTGGACACTGTCATGGAATAGAAAACTACTCAAGACATCTTAGTGGAAGACTTCCTGGCGAGCCTCCATTCACTTTGATTGATTACATATATGCAGGACCATCAAAGGGAGATTTTTTAACAGTTATTGATGAAAGTCATGTAACAGTGCCTCAGATTGGCGGAATGTATGAGGGTGACCGTTCAAGAAAACGAACTCTTGTTGATTATGGATTTAGACTTCCAAGTGCACTTGATAACCGACCATTGAAATTTGAAGAGTTTGAACATAGAATGAATTATGTAATTTATGTTTCTGCAACCCCTGGAGATTATGAAATTGAAAAATCAAAGGGAAGAATAATTGAGCAGATTATAAGACCAACAGGTCTTGTTGACCCAAAAATGGAAGTTCGACCAGCAAAAAATCAGGTTGAAGACCTTCTTGATGAAATCCTGAAAAGAGTTGAACAAGAAGAGAGAGTTCTTGTTACAACCCTTACAAAAAAAATGGCAGAGGATTTAACTGATTATTATACAAACTTGGGAATTAAAGCAAAATATTTACATTCAGATATTGACACCCTTGAAAGAGTTGAAATTTTAAGGGATCTCAGACTCGGAAAGTTTGATGTCTTGATAGGTGTAAATCTCTTAAGAGAAGGGCTTGACCTTCCTGAAGTCTCCCTTGTTGCGATATTTGATGCTGACAAAGAAGGATTTCTTCGTTCAGAAAGGTCTCTTATTCAGACAGCAGGTAGAGCATCAAGAAATGTAAATGGCACTGTAATTCTTTATGCAGACACTGTTACAGAATCAATGAAAAAAGCAATTGAGGAGACTGAAAGGCGTAGAAAAATTCAGCTCGAATACAACAAAAAAATGGGAATTGTCCCTGAAACAGTAAAAAGTAAGATTAAAGATATACTTTCATCAATTTATGAAAGAGATTATTTTACTGTTGATGTTGTAAAAGAAGAAGTTCAAGAATATGAGCTAAATGAAGAAACAATAAAAAAACTTGAGACTGAGATGAGGCGTGCCGCAGAAAATCTTGAATTTGAAAAAGCAGCCACAATAAGAGATAAAATATTTAAAATAAAAGAAAAAATGATAAAATTAGGAGCAAAGCTCACTTCTTAATTTTTATACCTGCCATTTCCTTTATTCCTTCCACAATCCGAGGACTTAGGCGATAGATTTTATCACTAACATAAAATATATTACCTTTTTTTACAGCAGATGTATCTTTAAGTTGAGAAAGTAAATGATCTATGAGAACCTCATGTCCTGTGCCTAAAAGTATTACCTCAGGATTGTTTTTAATTATCTCTTCTACATTTATACCTCCTGTATCATTTTGAGGCTTCATTCTGTTATTCTGATTCTGAGCAAGGGAGAAGGGGAAGAATCCCATTCTTGAAGAAAATTTTGCAATATTATTTAACCCTAAAATTTTCATGATTTCATCAATATGGGATGATTCTGAAGCAACTATAATTGGTTCATGCCATATAATAAAGAGAGCTTTTTCTCCATTAAAAACCTTTCTTATTTTATTTAATTCCCTCTGAAAATTCTGAGCAACCTCTTTAGCTTTGTTTGCTCTACCGATTATACTTCCAAGCTTGATTATTTCCTGTGGAAGTTCTCTTAGGTTTTTCGGTGCAAAAACATGAACATTAAGTCCTAAATCAATTAGTCTTTGATAAACTTCCTTTGGAGTACCGTCTCTTGAAATTATTACGAGGTCAGGTTTTAAAGATAAAATTTTTTCAAAGGAGGGATTTATCATCCCTCCTACCTTAGGTTTATTTTTAATTTCATTAGGCCAGTTACAATAGTTGCTGACAGCAATAAGTTTATCATTAGCTTCAAGATAATAAAGAGTTTCTGTCACATTGGGAGCTAAAGAAATAATCCTTTGGGATTCAGCAAAGGCATAGGAAAAAAATATTAAAATTATTAAAAAGGCTTTTAAAACAACCATTTCATTCCAAAGGAAAAGCTCCTTTCAGGCATTGGATAATCAATATTATATTCATATTTTCTGTTTAAAAGATTTTCAATTGCAAAACTTAATTCCAAAGATTTTACTGGACTGTAAAGAGCTTTAAAATTGACAACAGTAAAATCTGATTTTCTTACGATCTTTGTACTCCATGTAGTGGGATCAAAGTAATTAATATTTTCATCTCCAATATAATTTGCAATAATTCTCATCTGCCAGTTTTCTTTGTAAGCTTTTAATCCGAAGGCTCCAAGCCACTTTGGAGTTGCTAAAAGAGGTTTTCCTTGACTGTCAGAGTATTTTGTATGATAAGTAATATTCACGAAGGGTTCAACAGAAAATTTAAGAGATAGAAGATCCCTTAAATCATAAGAAGCACTAATTTCCCAGCCTTGTATTGTAGATTTTTCTTCATTTTTGTATGTATACGCATTTAGTGAAGCATCATAGTAGCTTACAATCTTATCTTTAAATATTGAGTGAAAAAAAGTAAAATCTGTGTATAATCTGGATTTTGAAAAAGATGCTCCTGCTTCGTAGTTTATGCTCTTTTCAGGCTTTAATGATGGGTTTCCAATATATCTTGTGCCCCAAAGAATATATTCTCCAGCATATTCTGTGGGACTTGGTGCTCTAAAACCTGTTCCTGCATTTGCACGAAGGTTAAATGAATCAGTTAATTTATAAACAGCTCCACCTCTTAATGTTATATGGTCAAGATTTTCAGATTTTGGTATTGTTTGCATACTTGGTGTTGAGAATGTCTCATTTTTAAAATAATCATATCTACCTCCAAGAAAAATTAATAGGTTATCGAAAGAAAGTCTTAGTTCTGAAAAGGCTCCAACACTCTGATATTTTGAATCTGGCTGAAAAGGTGACGTAGTCTCATTTCTGTTTTCAAGTTTGACCTGATTCCATTCTCCACCTATAATTATTCTATGCTCAGCAAAATCAAAGAATTTCTGTAAAGAAACACCCTGTGAATCTGCTTTGTATAAAGATGTACCAGATCCGAATGTATTATCATGATATTCGTATCTTCTTTTTGATAGATTATATCCAGCCTTGAAAGTTTGAGTTTTATAGATAATATCAAAGGAATCTAAGCTATGGTCAATATAATCTTTTGGTGTGGGAGAAACTATTTGCCCTGGTGAACCTATTTCCCATCCCCGAAAATGTCTAATTCCAAGTGAGATTTTATTGTCCTTTATAAATTCATATCCGATTCTTAAAGATACTGTTTCATCATTGTATCCTGTATTTTTATATGTTCCGTAATCTTTTACTTTGTAATCAGAGGAATCAGACCTGCTTAAAAATAAATAGGCATCAAATTGGGATTTTTTAAACTGAATTTCTCCAGATGCCTTTCTTCTTTCCCATGAACTAACTTCTGTTCCTAAACTTCCATGAATTCCTTCTTCTTTAGCTTCTTTTGTAATTATATTTATTACACCTCCCATTGCATTTGAACCATAAAGAACACTTCCAGGTCCCTTTAAAATTTCAATTCTTTCAATGTCATCAACAGTAATCTGGGCAAGATTAATTGTTGCAGTTCTAAACCCATTGATTAAAATAAGATTTCTTGCTGATGTAGGGTCCAATCCACCACCAAAACCTCTTAAATAAAATGTTGTTAGTTGTCCAGGATCCTTACTTATATGTCCAATTGCAGATTCAATTATTAAGTCGCCTAAATTCTTAGCAGTGGAGGTTTTAATTTCCTCTTGTTTTATGATCTGAACAGAATAGGGAACATCTTTTTTTAATTCTTCAATTCTTGTTGCTGTTACAACGATTTCTTCAAGTTTTGACTCCTGAGCTAAAAGTTGATAGGGGATAAAGAAAAGAAAGATAAATAATACGAATAAAAACATATCTACCCTCCCGCGAGGAAATTAGAAGCTCAAAGAGCCTCCAGCTGGACAGGTCTTCCGGCTTAGGGCTAATTTACCTACTTGCCCGCCTTCCCATCAAGGTATTACCCATGACAGTGGCATCAAATGGGCTTTCGTTCCCAACACGGCTGCGGGGCAGCTGAGGGTTCTCACCTCACTTCCCTTAAATCCAGCCAAAAAAGTATATAAAAGATTTATACACTAAGTCAACTATTTTACATTATAAGGATTTTTCTAATTATTGAAATTACTGTTAAACAATCAATAAATTGTCAATAAAATTAAAAATTTTTGAAGATGTTTTAAAACAGAAATTTCAGGAGAAAAATTTTTTCTTGACAAAGATATTATTTTTTATAGTATAAAAATGAGGTTAGCGGAAAATTTGTAGTTCGGCATCATTACTTGATCTTTGACAAGTTTGGTTATACTTTTTATAGAAATAGCAATGTTTTGAGTGTTTTTTTAAGGTAGAAAGCCTTGATAAATCTAAGTTTGCAGAAATTTTTATCAGGCAAAAATGGGAAAATTTTTGAAAGTATGCACTAACATTTTGGATAGGTTACGAAAAAATGCCCAAAAAAATTATTAAAAATCAATAAGTTACAAAGCCTGCCGTTGGAATAATTGACCTCATTTAAAAGGGATTGCACAAGTTGGAATATAAGTTAAAAAGATTTGGATAGTTAAATGTAAGTTGAAAGAGTAGATAGCAATATGACTGATTTAAAGGAGTTTTTGAGTCATGGTGAGGATGGATGAAAATTTAATACATGTGTTTAAGTTTATATAAATATTAATCCTATTTAATCATTAATAGGCTTTTTTTAAATAGCGTTAAAAAGTTTGTTATAAAATTCTTCGGCTTCTATGGTTTTTTCTTACTGCTTAACTTTTGTGGCTAAATTTTCAACAGGCAGTGAAATAACTTTAATTGAAAGGCAGTTTTACAATCCCTCGCTTATAGCTTTAGTCTGGATTATTATTTGTTTTTCTTTGTATAAAACATATCTTATAATACAATCTTGAATTTCTTCATTAATTTTTATAAATTTAACTCCTATATCAAACTTGTTATTCTTTTTTTCACTCCTAATAACTTCGCCATATAGATATAACCCTAATGGTATAGGTATATCAAGTAAAAGCTTTATTTCCAGAATGTCGCCTTTTTGATACAGTTTTTCTGAAAGAAAGCTTAATCCGCCTCCGCTTATATTTATTGATGATAAAGGTAATTCATAAAAACCATGCTGTTGGATTGTCAATAGACTAATAATTGAATCAAGTTTTTTATTTATTGTATTGAGCCATTCGGTTAATGTCTTATCGGAAGATTCTTTCATGCTTACAATATCAAACTTATAATGCCCTATTACTGTTGAGACAATATTTTGCTTTTCTTCGTCGGACAACAATCTTATAGCAAAAGGAACTCTTACATCTATTCTGACATGTTCTCGCATGTTTTTATATTTTTCTTCTAAGCCTTCCATTTTGTTATCTCAAAACAACAATTTCTACTCTTCTGTTTTTTGCTTTTCCTTCATCAGTATCATTGTTAGTTAAAGGACGGTATTCTCCGTATCCTGTTGCAGAAAGTCTTTCAGGCGAAATCCCTGACTCTAACATATAATGAAGAACAGACAATGCCCGTAAAGTTGATAATTCCCAGTTTGATTTAATTATTTCATTTTTGACTGGTACATTATCAGTATGTCCTTCAATAGAAATTTTATTTCTAATACCTTTTAATTTATTGATTATTTTATCCAATACTGTTCTTGATTGTGGATTTAAGTCTGATTTGCCCGTTTCAAAAAGCAGTTTATCAGGTAATACAATAACTATGCCTCTTGGTTCTTCTTTTACAAATGCTCCTTCAAATTCCTTTAACAAGGTTTCAAGTTCCTTAGCCATATCACTCTTTTCAAGTTCTGTTTTGATTGGTGGGTCTATTATCTTAAATACTTTTTTTAGAGATTCAGAAAAGCTTTCAGCTTTGTGTTGGTCTATAACAGATAAAGCATAAAGTGCTACAAAAAAAGTAAAGAGAAGTGTTAAAAAGTCAGAGTAAGAAATAAGCCATCTATCAGTATTTTCACGGTCATCATCATTTTTGTTGTTTTGATTTTCTAAATCAAAATTCATAAATTTTTCCCTTCCTTAAAGCTTTCAAGGATTGCTCTTAAATAATGGGGATTAATTCCTTGTTCAATTCCAATCAATCCTCTTATAATTAATTCCATTTTTTTGATTTCATTTGTTGCTTTATATATTATTCTTTTTCCAATAGGAATAAAAACAAGATTAGCGGAACCGACACCATAAACAGTTGCTACAAATGCAGTTGCTATTCCTGTTCCTATTTTTGAAGGTTCTGCAACATTTTGAAGAACATGAATAAGCCCTAAAATTGCACCAATTATACCAATAGTTGGTGCATATCCACCTGCCGAGTCAAAAACTTTAGATGCTCTTTTTACAGTATCTTCGTAGTTTTTTATTTCCTGATATAGAACATCCCGAATTACTTCCTGACTGTATCCATCGATAATCATTTTCAATCCTTTTTTTAGAAAAGAATCACTCACATGTTCTAACTCATTTTCAAGTGCAAGCACACCTTTCCGTCTTGCTATTACCAAAAGACCAAGAATTTCCTCTATCAAGAGTCTTTCAGAAGTTTTTTTGGAGTAAAAAGCTATTTTGAGACCTTTTAAGGCATTTAATATATCTTTTGGGGGGAAGCTTACTATAATCGCACCTAATGTTCCACCAAAGACTATGGCTGCAGCTGCAATTTGAATGAGGTGAGCTGTTGTTCCTCCTTCAATAATATTACCTACAATTACAGCACTTAAACCGATAAGCAATCCAAAAATAATAAATATATCCATTTAATAAAATTTACTCTCCACCTTAAGATATTCCAATTTATTAAATAATATAACACGTGAATTACTTTTCATTGAAATTTCTCCTTAGTATATTAAATTCAAAGAATAAATATAATTGGTTTTCATCTCTCTTGTGATAAAAAGAGAATTCTCAATTATATTCCTAAATATTATAAAACTTTTACCACTTTAATTTCAATCTTTTTTAACTTCATATCTAATTTTTATAAGAAGTACTCCTTAGATTTTATTTTTCAGAGAACAACTTATACAGACACTTGTCAAAAGAATTATGTCTTTCCATAAAATTTTTTCACAAAAATTTGCTTCAATTCATATAAAGCAGATTTAACCAAAGGAAGTGTTTCTTTCCATTTATTCTTCTTTATACTGCTTACTGTTACATATATCGCCACCTCCGCTTTCTTTATTGATTGAAAATACCCTCCTGTATTTGCTCTTATTAGTTCTATCCTGCTATTTATGTTTTCTACTGCATTGGTTGTGTAAATATATTTCCGAACCTGCTCAGGATATTTCTTGTAATTAAAATAGTTGTCTTTCTTATTAAGCAGTCCCAGTTAATCTTTGAGATTTCATTCAAAACCTTGTCTAAATTCAAATCCCCAATTTTGTCCAAATCCTCCTTCTTTAATTTTCTTTTTTTCATTTTCCTATGTTATCCTATTTAAGCCTTACTTTATCCACTACCCAAACAACCCATTAATGAACACAATTCTTATTATACTCCCGTTTTTATTTATGAGGGTCTTAGAGACTGCATTAAACAAAGATATATCAACAGAAAGAATAAAAGAAGCTTTAAGGAGCATAACACTGACAGGGTTTAACATAAATGGCAAGGAATACTATTTAAAGAACAAGATGGACAAAGTAGGGAAATCCTTATGTATTTTGACAGGTAGATTGAAAAAAATTAAAAGTAGAGGAAATTATTGATAATATTATGTTTGATTGAGGTTTTGAGGTTTGAAAAAAATTACCAAAAATACCGATTTTTCATCATTTGGTTTGAAAAAAATTACCTCAAAAATAGACATCAAAAATTAAAAATTATTTAAATATCAATGGATTGGCAATGTCTAAAAAATCGGTAAAAATTTTTGGCGGTTGCCAGCAGATTGCCAGCAGGTTGCCAGCAGGTTGCCAGCAGGTTCCCAGCAGGTTACCAGCAGGTATTTTTTCCCATTTGGGAAAAAAGGGGTTTAAGGGGCTGGATAGGGATAGGTGATTAAAGGCAGGTTAAGAGGAGGTTAAAATAAAGGACTCTGGTCATGGATGGTTAGAGGGATAACTTCTAAGACCTTAGAGATGTTATAGGTTATAGAGACAACATTTAAATCGTATCCATACTTTGTAATAATCTGGACTTCAGCCCTGATTGAATCGCCGGGGCGTATATCAATCTCTCTATTTTGGAAGGCTTTTAACCAGTCACTATCTAATATTTTCATAGGAATGGTTTTATTTTCGTGCTTAAATTCCCATTTTGATTCACCAAGATAATCGGGTTTTTTAACCTTTAGTATCATTGTTATGCATGATTCTATTTTCTCTTTTGTTAATATGTCTTCAATTAACTCAGGAACGATTTTGAAATGAAGATTAAAAGAAGCCTCATCTTCTCTGGTTATGTATTTTACTTTGTCTTTATCTGTTAGATAAGATACTGCTTTTGTCATCCGTTCAAGATGTTGTAGAAGTGCTTGAGTCGTTAATGGTGTATAAGCAGGGATGTGCTTTATGTTAGTTTCCTGAGCTAAGTTTAGTAAATTTTTATTCAACTCCTCTATTTGAAAGCGGTTTGTTATCTCTGTTTTATCCTCTAAAAACTTGATTATAAGGTATTTTGCCTTTACCAGATATCTACCTATAATAGATTTCCAATCAAGTTTTTTTAATGCCTCATCATCTAACTCATTGAAGATATATCTAAGCCAGGTCTTTATAGAGCCAGATTCAATATCTTCCAATAAGACTATAGGTTCAATCTTTGAATCAATGGACTGGATAAGGTCTTTGTCAAGGGCATGGAAGGAGTCAATTATATCAGATAAGGCTCGAAAAACCCTGCTCGGTGCTTCTGAGCCTTTTTCAAAGTCTATCGCTATACAGAAATCAGCTATCAGATTATTTTCCATAATCTATAGATAAGTATAACATTAACTCAATTCACCTCTCTATCTCCCTTCCAAACCATATAACCTTGCCATTTATGACCACTCTATCAGGTTCAAGCTCAAAGGTCTCATATCTTGGATTGTCTGAGATAATCCTGATCTTCATCGCGGGGTAAATCATCTGCAATCTCTTTATCATTATAATATCATCTATTGCGATGGCATAGATACCGCCCTGGGGGTCTATATAGTTTCTGTTATGGTCCACAAGGACAATATCACCTGAATAGAGGGTCGGCTCCATGCTATCACCACTCACCCTTATAAGAGACATATTCCTGGGGTCGCCATGCCTCTGAATCCAGTCCCTTCTAAAGGCAAGCCTTAATTCAATGCTGGTGTCCGGGATCAGTCCACCGCCAGCACTTATCCTTCCTGAGACAACAGGGACATAAACAAAGTCTTCCACATCTGCCTTTTCAACAGGCTTTTTCACAAACGGCTCGCCCTCACCTGTAAGTAGCCAGTTGAGACTGACATGGAATACCGTAGCAATTTTTTCTAAGCTTTCAGCGCCAGGCAAAGATTTCCCTTTACAATAATCAAGCATCGTAGTATAAGGAATGCCAACCCTTTGTGAAAATTCTTTTATATTTATTTTTAATGAATTTATAAGAAAATTTAATCGCTCAGCAATACGATTTTTCATATTAGCCCCTTGACATTAACACGAAATCCCGTTAAAATATTCAATATGCTAAATAAAATGTTAACTAATGAGGCAAAAAAAACAGGCTTGGTAAAAGTTGATATTACAAAGCTTGCAAAGAAAATCAACCGAACCAGAACTTGGGTTTCTCTTGTATGGCACGGGCATAGAAAGAGCATTCCAACACGGAAAGCCATAGCTGAGGCACTTGGAGTGCCGTATGAAGAGCTATGGGGAGAAGATAAATGAATCATAACATAATGATAATTTTTTTTGCCCAAAAAATCAATGTCTAAGATGAAGAAAAAAATAGACATAGGGCAGATGAACATATTTGAAATTCTGCAAAATCTGAATAATCAGCAGAAGGCTGTTCAGGAAGGAATTCCTGGAAGGCTCAACATAGACCTTCAGATAAGAGAGTTGATTACTCAGGCACTTAAAAGGACAAAACTAAGCAGATATGAGGTGGCAGGCAAGATGTCTGAATTGCTTGCAAAAGAAATCACCAAAGCTCAGATTGATGCCTGGAGTGCTGAATCAAAAGAGGGGCATAGATTCCCCCTTTCCTATCTTCCAGCCTTTTGCGAGGCAACAGGGGATACAACAATTATGAAATTTATTGCTGAGAAATGTGGTGGATTTTACATAGAAAACGAAGAGGCAATCTATACAGAGCTTGGCAGGATTGAGCAGGCAAAAAAAGAGCTTACAGAGAAGGAAAAATTTCTTAAAACCATGCTTGTCAAGATTAAAAGATAGCTATGCTTCAGGATATAGGAGTTTAATTCTATGGGGAAACTCATTGGCAAGGGTTGTTTCTATCTTTGCAAGTACTACTTGCTTGCAGCATCTGAGTTTAATAGTAACCAAAATTTAATCCCTCTGAAAGGAGTTTAATCATGCGTTTAATAAATATTATGGATAAGTTTTATGAGATTGTCAATAAGGAAGATGTAGAGGATGCTGTATCAAAGATAATGAATGAGCTTGGAAGCCTTGACAAAGAAGAAAGGACAGTGGCGATTGAGGCTATAGTGAGACTCCTTGTTATACAGACAAAGAGGGCAGAGTGCGCTGAGGCAAAATATGAAGTCTTAAGGAGAGAAAAAGAAGGAAGGAATCTCATGGAGAATTAAAAGATGAAGGTCACACTCAAAGAGATAGCTCAAAAGAAAGGGATATCTAAGCGTGCTGTAATCAAGCGCAAGCATAAGGAAGGCTGGAAGCCCTGCGAGGTTATAGAAGGCAGGGGCGGAAAGATAGAGCTT
>Ga0308389_1000708_pt1 | contig 24359 bp, 24 predicted proteins | sample Hotspr2Sample148_FD_202362 | JGI IMG/M metagenome (GOLD analysis project Ga0308389, IMG submission 202362) | Hot spring phototrophic mat microbial communities from Mushroom Spring, Yellowstone National Park, Wyoming, United States - 20040719_148 ... | reverse complement strand
GCCCGTTTGCAAGGCGTTCCTGATGAGTATCCCATCACTGTAAATGGTGTGCAAGCTCTCACTGGCTTTGGCGATGCAGTTTGCGTTCCGGTTATATCCTGGATTGCTGAGCACGTGTTGAATCCTTAAATGGCGCGCCGCTAAGGCGGCGGTTGCCTATGGCGCAGCTTTTCTTACTCGAAAACGAGCGACAACCTCAAAATCGCCGGAAAACCATGCGAGCCGTTAAGTCACAAGGCTCGAAAAACGTCTTTGGGCCATGCTTGCAGGGCTCTGGCTGAAAGGATGGAAAAAGAACGCTGGTGATGTTGCAGGCAAAATAGATGTTATTTTTTAATCAACGCGTTGCTATATTCATTGACGGCATCTGCTTTCGCACTGACCAGGTGGCAGCGGTGTATGCCCGCCTGCAGGCGGTGATCTCTACTTGCCGCAAGCGACGTCTTCGCCACGCTGCGCGACCTCTTCGTTCGCCAGCCAGTCTGCTTACTCGCAGGCGGCTAGGCAGTTACAGTTGCTCTCACAAATTACTTCAGGGGTAGAGCGGATTCTCATCGATGGGCTGACCCCTGTTGCTCGCCTTGGACCCATCTCTTCTCGCGTGGCAGGTCCGCACGTTTGGACCAGCCCAGATTTTGATGAGCCTCTACCCGAAGAATTCTGGACGGGCAACGCATGACTGGAGGCGCATACGTTCATCTGGTGGGACAGCAAACCTGCCAGACTCTAAGCTTTGCCAAGATCGCCAGAACGTTTTGTTGCTCAGCATGGTCAGTGTCTGGGAAATGCAAATCAAACGACAGTTGGGCAAACTCAGGCTGGCGCTGCCCCTGAAAGAGATCATCGAAACCCAGCAACAGACCAACAGCATCGAGATTTACGCTAGCACACGTGCTGGCATTGGGACATTTTCCAGCTTATCACATTTGACCGTCTATTGGGGGTGCATTCACCAATAGGGGCAACGCGATTTCTGGACGCCCCGCTTCTGGGCCGCAGAAGACGTCGGTAGGGACGCTGTGCTTTCTATATTATCTTTCCGCGTTCTCCGCGCGAGAATCACCCTGGCCGTGAATGCACCCTCTATTGGTTGCCCAAGCGAATCAACCCTCTCATAAGCACTCAGCCAAGCTAACCCCCAATCTGAGCATTCAGAATCTGACCTGCGTCCATCGGGCAGATATCAGCGGTGAATAACGTGTACAACGAATGGTATGGAGAAGCCGGCCTATCTTTCGCCCATGACTTTGGTAGGTCACGTCTAACATCCCAAAAAACATAGTTTTCTATCTCCCAGTGACCACTTGTCGACAATGGGATAGTCTTGGCCGAAGCAGATCGGCTTAGCCTGCATGCATTTGGCTGCGAGATCAACCCAGTAGTCTTCATGATGAGCAATCTCTATGAACTATGTGACCTCGGACAGGAGATGCGGCTTGCGCTGCTGGATGGGTTTGAATGTGCCCAGCTCCCAAAGAGGGCATCTGAGGGTGATCGCTTGGCGAACGCGCTGTCCGTCCTGTGTGGCGAGGATTTATCGGCGGAAATGGCCGGCGATCCGCCGTTAGGCTTGCCGTACCGGTGACCGTCTCCCTCAGCGACGCGTGGGCTGTGCTGCTCCCTGGATGCTGTGTTGATTTCGTCCTGACCTCTCCGCCGTATATCAACGTCTTCAACTATCACCACAACTTCCGATAAAACCTTGAAGCGCTGAGATAGTCGTGACGCGTTCAGGGTGAACCGCAAGCTTCGCTTCTTCGCGGCCCTGCAACACTGTTTAGACTTAGTGATGTCGCTGGCTGAGATGTCGGGCCTCTGTCGTCAGGAGGCGCACCTGTCCTCATTGTGGGGTGCCAGTCGAACGTTGAGGGGGTGACGTTTTCGGTGAGCGCGATCGTAGAGCAGCTTGCGTGTGAGGCGGTGGGTATGCGCCTCTGTCAAGTGCAGGAGGTTGCCTTCGTCAACTGTTTTGGCCAACGCGTGCGCGAGGACGTCTTGCATTTGAGGGTTGGCATCGTGCAAGACGGGGGCGATCTGGTGGCGAGGGCGCACAAGGTCGGGCGGTCTTTTCTGGTTTGCGCTTGACCGTCACCGCTGTTTGCAGGAGGCTATCGAGGGCGCAACTCCCGTCGCGCCCTCGCCGATCAGCGTTGCGCTACGCCAGCGAGGCGTGTGCATGCGCGTCGTAGGAGGTTTGGAGCAATTCGAGCGCGGCGTCGCGCACGGGCTGATAGCGCTCGGAGAGCAGGACAGACATCATGGCTTCGTACGGCGTGATCGTCTTGTTTTCGAGGGCCGCTTGAAAGGCGCGCGCGCTGAAGCCGCTGATCAGGACGACGCCCTGATCCTCGGCCAGGGCAGGAGTCTGCATGTGGCGGCTGGCGACATTCCAGAAGATCAAGGCCGGCATTGGGTAGCCGCTCTGCTGGTATTGGGCGCGGACGGCATCGAGGTTGGTCGTGTTCTCGCCGGCCTCGTCAAATTCCATGTCCGAGATGACCCAGATCGCGCTGGGCATCTGCTCAGGGGGTACTTTAAGTTCATTGGCCTTGTTGAGCAATAAGCGGAAGATCGCCTGGAAGTCGGTGTTGAGGCCGTTGTGCGGGTTTTTGACGATCGCGTCGACGGCCTGTCGCAGCGACATCTCCGGTGTGATGTTGATGAACTGTGGCACCTGGGAAAAGGTCACGACGAGGCCGCCCCACGGGCCTTGGTTACGCTGAGCGTAGTAGATGGCCAGCGCGATCGAGGCGTCGACGGGGCGCGCGGAAGACCCGGGCAATTTGTCGCTGTACATCGAGCCGGAGACGTCAGCGACGACCAAGCCGACCTTGCCCTGCGTATAGTCCGGCAGGTTCTTCCAGAGCGCCTCAATTGCGGCGTCCTCGCCGGCATCTGGCTTGGCCTTCATAATGGCGTGAACGATCTGGTATGGGGCGAGGGTCGCGGTGTTCATCTTAGCTTCGCCGGCCTGGGCACGTTGCAGGTATTGCTCATAGCGTTCCGGATCATGGCGCTTGAAGGCGCTCCGGTACTTCAGCATGGCCTGGGACGGGACGGCGGGATAATCAATCTCGCCCCATTGCTGCGCGGACATCTGGCGCTCGACGATCTTGAGGCGTGCGCGAAGGTTGGACAGGAGGAGGCGGTATTGCTGGCTGTGGCGCTTGCCGGCGCTTGCGTCCCGCTGGTGCTCATGATCGGTAATGTAAGCGGCATCGTATTCTTGGCTGTGGCGCTTGTCGGTGCTTGTGTCCAGCAGATCCCTGATGCGCTTTCCGTCCGACGTTGTGAAGATGACAGCGCGCCAGGCCTTCGCGAGTTGCCGGCGGTCGCGGTTGCTGGCCTGGTTGCTCGGCATCCACTTTGCAAGAAGCGACGGCTTGTCGCCGCTCAGGTCGGCGACCAGCTGGGAGATCACGAGGTCGCGGACAACTGGATGATCGTGGTAGACCAGCACATCGTCCCAACGTCCGTATTCTGGCAGGAGTGGGATGAGCTTAGCGAAGGCGTCTGGGTGGTTGTCGCGCAACCAGTCGAAGCACAGGCGTGCGGCGGTCCGCTCGCCCTTGCCGCCGCGGACGTCTCGGAGGTGGAAGAGGGCGACTGCTGCGAGGACTGGGGTAGCTTGGTAGGCCTTGCGGAAGAGTGCGAGGACATCAGCGGCGTTTGGGTCGCTGGGTCGGGTGACGCGCTTGGCTGCGGCGTGGTAGTAGAAGTCGAGCAGCGGGTCGAGGGTGCTGCGATAGGTGAGGGCAAGGTTTTCGGTGTATGTCAAGTTTGTCAACACGTCGCGCAGGGTCATGTTGGCCATAGGAGGTATTATAGCAGATTTTCTGAATCGTGAGCGGAGGGCAAATCAAGTTTTTAGAAAATAAAATTTTTTCAATTTGCGATGAAATTTTTGAGGTAGGTAGAAGCAAAGGCTGGGGTTGACTTATGAAATTGCGTGTCGAATCTTTGCGCATGCCGATTTACTTGCGATGAAAGCGCTGGCCTGTTTTTGTCACTGTTGCTGCGCGATGTTCTGGGCATAGTCGGCGTGAGTTGTGCGACGCACCCGCTGCATGTAACGGCGACGAGGAGGAGAGGCGACTGACATCAGCACAGTGCGGGTCGCACCTGTGCCAGCTGCTTGGTGGAGCAGGTGGTGATCGGTATCATGTTTTCTAGAGTGATCGTGGCGGATCGGCTTGGATGGCGCTGCATAGGCTTGTCGTGTGCTATTCGCAGAGCGGAGATCGGATCGAGCTCATCTTCAACGCCGATTTCCTGATCCACGGGCTTTCGGTCATGAATGCTGCCGATGCGCTTGTCGAGGCGACGCAGGCGCGCCAGCCGGTGATGCTGCGCGAGTGATGGGACGCTGCATGTGGTGATGCCGGTGTATTTGCCCAGCTAAGCGCTGCGCGCTATCGTTTACGTAGGCGTCCGGGCGCTTAGCTGGTTGCTTGGACAGTTGTCTTGTGATTGTCGCTGCCGCGCAGCGCGGTCTGCGGCTTGGTTGTGCCTGCGCGTGCCGCGAGCTGGCAGAATTTATTTTTTTATATATATTTATTTAGCGCACTTAAAAATGATGGGAGCAGAGGAGGGGACTTGTCTTCTGTGTGCTTGCCGGAGGTAGGGGAGATGCCGAAGTAAAAATACGTAGGTTCGAATTCTGTACTGATTCGTATATATTTTATATATCGCAATTCTCTCGGCGAGAGAGCGTAATAAAATAAAAAGCTCAAATTGTAAGTGAAATATAGTTTTATCATATATATTAATTTATTCACCAGTAGGCGAAACTAGAAGTTCCCCTTCTATGCCGGCACTGCGTTCTCCGTGTGAGAATTAATGAGTGATGTAAATCCGAACTGACATTAATTTTATCTATGTTCCAAGCGCAGACTGTGGTCATTGCCTTGGGCAGGGGGAGGAAGCTGTTATCAAGTGGATGAGCACGCCTGTGTACTGATTTTAGGGGCGGCTAGGTTAGCGCGGCAAGCGAGAAGGCAGGAGATGCTGGGTTGAATTTGGCAGTGGTGTCGGTATAAGATAATGTACAGGTAAGGAGGATAGCGATGTTAAATGCCAAGAGCGTTCAGGAAATTATAGATTCCCTTGAAAAATTTAATTTAGATAATGTAAAAGAAATTACTGACGAGGATTATCCTATTTTTACTAATTATTTAAATAAAGCCTCTCTTGATATATTTGTAAAATTTATTGAATTATCTTTAAAAGCAAGTAAAGATAATATTAATAAATTTGACAATCTATTTGACGAAATAGAAAAAATTACGCATATTTATTCAAATAGAGTATTTTTATTTGGGTACAGGTTTGGAATTAAAGATCTTAATAATAATCCAGACTTTAGCGATGAATTTATTAAGAATTTGGCAGGAGAGAAGCTGTATAACCATATTAAAAATACAAATAAATTAATATCATCTTATATTTACCTTGAATTTATTTATACTTCATGTCAAGTTATACGTAAAGAAAAAAAGGGATTAACAAGAGAAGACTTCGTTAGAGAAATTGAAAAAATAATGGGTAATTATATGGCACAGATTTTCATGGCTGGATATATGACAGGAGAAATTAAAGAAAATATAAAAAGCAAAAATGAAGGATTAGGAACATCAATTTAGATTAGATATTTATTTCAAAAAATAAAGATTAAAATAAAGGGCATAGTATCGTCGAACTTAAGGGCGCGTATGTATAACATCAAAGGCGTTTGATGGTTCTGGCCTGCCGATTGCGCGTCCAACTGTATTATAATCTCCCCCCGACTATGGAAATCATCTGTCAGCAGTCAGAACTCAATCGCGCCCTGAACGTTGTTGGGCGCGCGGTTGCCTCCCGCAACACGCCGCTCTCCATTCTCACTTGCTGCTTGTTAGGCGCGCAAGATCAGAAGCTGCGCATCTGCGCGACTAACTTAGAGATGGGAATTACTGGCTGGATAGAAGGCGAGGTACAAGGTGAGGGGGAGATCGCCGTGCCGGCTCGCCCTCTGGCGGATTTGGTCGCGCTCTTCCCGGACGATCAGGTGAGGTTGCGGGTGAGCGGGAAGCGCTTGCACGTGCAGTGTGGGCACAGCGAAGCGCGTTTCAACGGGATTGACGCCGGCGAGTTCCCATTGTTGCCGCGCTTCTCGGAAGACGGAGCTGCTCACATCATGCCGGACCAGCTCAGGCGGCTGATTAGGCAGGTCACGTATGCAGCTGCGGCGGAAACAACGCGCCCGGCGCTGACCGGGGTGCTGGTGAAAATTAGCGACGAGGAAGTTGTGATGGCTGCCACGGACAGCTTCCGCCTGAGCATTGGGCGTGCGCCGCTGACGATCAAGGTCGATGAAGCGCTTGCATTCGTCGTGCCGGCCAAGGTGCTCAACGAGGTTGCGCGCATTTTGACCAATCAGACATCGGCGGCTGGGATAGCCCTGACGCCTGAGCGCAATCAGGTGATCTTCCGTGCTGCGGATTTTGAGGTCATAGGCCAGCTGATCGAAAGCAAGTTCCCGGACTATGACCCCCTCATCCCGAAGTCCTATGATGTGCGTGCAGTTGTGCCGGTCGCGGACCTGCTGAAGGCGTTGCGCTGCGCGAACATCTTCTCCCGCGAGGCGCAAAACGTCATTCGTCTGCACGTCGTCCCGGCAGACGGGAACGGGGTGGGCAAGCTGGTTGTCTTCTCAAGCAAGACAGAGAGCGGCGAAAACTGCACGGAGGTCGGGGCGACCGTTGAGGGGACGCGGATCGAGCTCGGCTTCAACGCCGATTTCCTGATCGACGCGCTTTCGGTCATGGATACTGCTGATGCGATCGTCGAGGCGACGCAGGCGCGCCAACCGGCGATGCTGCGCGAGTCAGGAACCGATGGGACGCTGCATGTGGTGATGCCGGTGTATTTGCCCAGCTAAGCGCTGCGCGCTATCGTTTACATAGTCCTTAGCCGGTTGCTTGGGCAGTTGTCTCGTGGTCGTCGCTGCCGCGCTGCGCGGTTCGATGAACTTGATCGCATCACATCTGTAATCAGAGACTTTCAGTTCATTGCGTCTGACCGCCCTGGTAGTGGAGACCAAGAATATTGACTCAGTAACAGAGATTGATAAACTTATAAGCGGCTCTGGTCCGTTTGCATCGTTATGAGAAAATGTTTTTGATGATTACTGGATTTATTATTTAACCAAAGATACAGCAAGAGCAGCAGAGCTTAAGCAACCACCTTACACTAATCTGCGTAGTCAGACAAAATACAAAGGGTTAGCAAAGTGTTACCACGGCCCACGAAACATGTGATTGTCCCCCCGATAAAATGTCAGGGGATTAAGACCAAGCTTGTTAAATTCATTTTAAATAACATTTCTTGGAATGGGGAGGGCCGATGGATCGAGCCGTTTTTGGGGTCAGGTGTGGTTTTGTTCAATGTTCAGCCAGAACGTGCTTTAGTAAATGACATTAATCCTCACATAATCAGATTATATCAAATTATTTATGACGGGAGTTTATCATCTGAAGAAGTAAGGGTATACCTTTTATCAGAAGGCAAAAAACTTTTGTCGAAAGGGGAAGAGTATTATTATTTTGTTCGAGAGCGTTTCAACAAAATTGGGAATCCTTTAGATTTTATTTTTCTGAATAGATCATGTTTCAATGGTGTAATGCGTTTCAACAGCAAAGGTGAGTTCAATGTCCCATTTTGCCGTAAACCAGAACGCTTTCGTCAGGCATATGTGACCAAGATAGTCAATCAAATTTCCCAGATACATAAAATCATGCGGGGTAAAGATTGGGAATTCCGCGTTGGAGATTGGCGAGAATGCCTTGAGAATGTAAAAGCAGATGACTTCGTTTATCTTGACCCACCGTATCTAGGTAGACATACAGATTACTATCAGCAATGGTCAGAAAATGATGCGGCAGAACTAGCGAGACTTGCTCAAAACTTGCCTTGTGGTTTTGCATTGTCTATGTGGAAAGAAAACAGGTATCGCCTAAATGAACATCTTAGCCGTTACTGGAATGGATTGATAGAAAGAACTTTTAATCATTTTTATTACGTAGGTTCAACCGAAAATCTTAGAAATGCAATGGAAGAAGCATTGTTGATAAAGCCTGGTTACGAAACACTACCTGTCGAAACCAAAACGTCAGCTAAGCCAATCCAACTGGCACTTGCTTTGCACAAACAGGCTGACTCACGCGCGCTTGTAGCTGATGTCGCTTCGCGGCGCAGGTGAAGCATAGCCAGCGTCACGCGACCACGCTTATGTTAACCAAACACATCAATGTCAAAGAAGCCCGGGTTCGATTACAAGAGTTGCTCTCACAAATTACTTCAGGGGTAGAGTGGATTCTCACCGATGGACTGACCCCTGTTGCTCGCCTTGTACCCATCTCTTCTCGCGTGGCAGGTCTGCACGTTTGGACCAGCCCAGATTTTGATGAGCCTCTACCCGAAGAATTCTGGACGGGCAACGCATGAAGTTGCTACAGATGGGCAAACTCAGGCAGACTCTGCCGCGCTCAGCCAGCACTCCGCAATACCAGCTTGCTGCTGGTGATCATCTTACTTGCTCAGGCAACGCGTCCGCTGACATGCTGGCCAAGAATAGCACTTATGCATAGTGTGGGAGGCGACAGCAATTAGCCATGCTTTTCATCTAATAAAAGCTTTATTTAAAAATACTTACAATAAAAAATCAAAATTTTTGCAAAATATTTAAATTTAAATTATTTGTGCTTAAATTTTTAAATTATTTAAATTTTATTTTCACTTTTATTTTGAGAATATTTATTATTTTATAATATATACCTTTATGCTTAATTAATTCATTTTCTATAAATGCAAATTTCTCACAAAAAAAGTTAAGTATTTTTGTTTTAACTCTAAGTCACCTGGCATACCTACTTTTTCTTGTAAAATTTTTATAAGCTCAGAAGCCTTTTTATTCTTTTCTTCTTCGTCCGTGAAATTATTTAGATATATTAAATTAATAAGGTGTATAATATTTTCTAATGATGTTCTAGAAATTTCTCCACAAAATATTATTTTCATATTACGAAGCAATTCTTCGTGTAAGTTATAAATTGTACCATCTTCTTTATTATCGAGGAAAAAATATTTAGATTTATAGCTTGTAATCATATTCGAGTACATTGATATACCACACTTTACCATGTTTAGCCAATCTGATGATGAACGAAAAACGTTCCCTTCTCTGACATCGATCATCTTAATTATATCTTCTATTATTTTATATTCCGCTTCTTTACCAAAATTTTCTCCAAAAATTTCTTTTGCCAACAAACAAACTAGTTCTGATTTTTCTTTTCTATGCATTTCATTTATTTTATTTAATAATATAAAAATAGCTTCGTAAATAGAAAATTCATCTAAAAGATTTTTTATGCTCTTTTCTTTATATTCTTCTGTAGAATAAAGAATTTCTTTTGATATATACTTTCCCAAAAAATCTTTATATTTTTCACCTTTATATTCTGACATTATATGTCTTTTTATTATTTCTTCGTATTTTCTCGCAAATACATTCATAATTTCAAATATACTATCGCCAATAAAATATAAATTTTCTAAAAATTTTTCTTCTTTTCTCACAAGGTCAAAAAAGGCTAAAAAGAACTTTCTTTCAAAATTTTTCATAAATAAAATCTCATCTAATTTTCTTGCTTCTAAAAATGAAATATTGTATATCGCCATAAATTCGTTTATAAATTTTTTTACAGCTTCGCTTTTTATATTTATAATTTTTTCTGCGTGATGTGATGCGATATTTGTTTTAAAAAATTCTTTTAAAATATTAAATAATTCTTTTACATTTTCCTTCAAATTTTTGTCATAACTTGAATCCTCCAATAGGCCACCTATTTCAATAAAGATATTAAGATGTAAATAGAGAAAAGCAAGCGCTGATATTAATTCAATTGGCAGCTCCCCGCCCGACAACGAGGATCTTATTTTTTTTACAATTTCTGCGTCTATATCTTCTACACTTATTAGAGCGCAAACTGGATGAATAAATCCAAAATTTCTTATATAGTATTCAGGTATTTTTCTAAGACTTATGTCAAAGTCATTTTTAAATTTAAGGTGTCTTGGTATTATATTATATTCCTTAAATCTATTACTTAGCATTAGAATTTCTTTTATTACATCTTTATAGTCTTCCTCCGTAAAATCACCTTTCTTGATCCTGTAGGCCAGCGGACGATATGACACATGCTCGATCAACCCGCGCGCTGGCCACATGCGCGCCGCGACATACGCCGTCAGGTCACTGCCCCCGCGCACCAAGCGCTTAACATGGTCATGATATACTTCCTCCGGCCACGGCTCACCGTTGATCAAGCTCCAAATCGCCCCAGCATGCGCAATTACTCCGTCCTCATGCGCATTCCCAGTGATCCGAAAACCGTCCAGCGCAGATGAGGACACGCCTTCGCCGTACTCCGCTCTGCGCTTCATAAATAAATCTGTCTTTTCTATGAAATACAAGCCGTTATAACCAAATATGGCCTCTAAAACATAATTTGTAAATTCCCTCATGCGCGCATCCGGCTTGCCAAACCAGCGCCGCGCAAAGTAATCCGCAAGCATAAGCCATCACCTTACACAGTCGCTAGCGTCCCGCCAAGCGCATCACACATCCACTTGCAACGCTCATCGCACGTCATCTCCCCAAAGCCATTGGACCACTCCGTTCTATTATATCATCTTGTTTGAACGTAACTACCTAGCGACCTGCAAGTAGGGAGAGGAAACACTCCCCACCAGTGCAACGGCTTTCTCATACTCCTTCAGCAAATTGCGCCCCGCCGTGCTTCTGGGGCGTCCCCGGCCTGCCTTCTCTCCAGGCGGCGGCCCCACTTCACTCACGAAGCGATTACAGACACCTCCCATCGCACCTGTTCATACACAGGAAGGCATGCATCACCCCTGCCCATTGCTCCACGCAGTTCGCGCAGGATGTGCGCCAGGCACGCCCCATGTCCTCAAACCGGTAGTAGGCCGGCAGGCAATCATGAATCGCTCGTCCGCCAAAATCCTTGAGTGCTGACGCAGCGCTGTGCAAGGCCTCGCCCCCGTGCCTGGGATGCACAAACAGATGGGTATGCAGGCTGTTGCTGGCGGTATGCAGCCAGCACAGTCGCCCCGCTACCCGCTGCCCCATCTCATCAAAATGCGCCACCTCCGCTCGCTTCAACCGCTCCGCTGTGGCTGCTTCCACCGCTGCCGCCAGTTCATACCCCTGTTCCAGTGCTGTTATCCAAACAAGTCCTCGAACAAGCATCAGTCTGCTCCAGCGGCATTTGACTCACCGACAACTGGGTGACCAGCGCCCGCACGACTGGGCGCTGCCTGTCACATCAGCCGGGTATACGCCGCGCTGCGCTCGCATGTGATTTCTCCCTGCTGATGTTCGGTCACTGCCAAGGGCACATCTCGCTTGCCCACCACTTTGTGCGATTGAGATGACCCGCCCACACACAGCGCAACGCGCTGGCAAATGCATCTGGTCGGGTTTCTCGACCGCCTGTGTTGCTGCTGGGTGGCTTTTTACCGACGCCTCAACTCGATGTTCTAGGACGGCGTTCTCCGCTCGCAGAACCCGCCAGCAGACGGAGAATAAGAGAACTCAGTCGCTTAAGCGGGATTTCTACTTCGCTCAGCCACAGCGATAATTTAACGCACTTCAATGTTGAGAGGACGAGTGATTCTTTGACCATAAGTTTGATCGTACTGGTATAAAATGTAATTATCGTTCGAATATGAAATAATATGTGTGGGGTGCGTGTTTTGGACGAATCGCAAAAACGTCTCACATAGGGTGAAGTAGTCTGACAGAGCGCCAAACACCGATTTATCCTGAATACTTGCTTGTAGGTCTTCCAATGTCGCCTCTGTCATCGGATGGACTTCCTTCGTTCAGCGTTCTCAAAGTCATATTGGATCCATTTTTCTACTGGCCAATCCTCCACCAGCTCAATTCTTCGGGCAGCCCATTGACAGTACTCAAGGGAGATGTCGCAACCTTTCCACTTTCGACCCAGTTGCTCAGCCACAACGGCGGTCGTTCCCGATCCGAGGAACGGGTCAATGACCAAATCACCGGCGTTTGATGATGCCAGGACGATCTTTCGCAAGAGTTCTTCGGGTTTCTGAGTAGGATGGGGTGTCTTCTCGTGCATTCCATTGCACGTCGTGGGAATTTCGATCACATCTTTAGGTTTGGCCCCTTTGGGATGTGGCCGCCATAGCTTGTCGTTGCCACTACGGCGTCTGCCGTATTGGCTCGTCTCGGCCTGCGGATGTTCGGGGTACTTAAGCGTATGGTTCCCGTAGGGAATACGCACGTCGTCAACGTTGAAAGTGAACTGGAGGCTCTTTCGGAAATGAAGAAGGCTCTCGTGCGAACGCCCCCAGTCGGATCCAAGATTGGCCTTGTTCTTGTAGTGCCAAACCAGCCATCTGCACCCCTTGAAAAAACGTGACGCTGGAAGTTTCAGATCGGCGAGGATTTCGGAGAACCCGCAGACATAGAGTGTCCCTGTGGGCTTCAAAACCCGGGCTGCCTGTTCTATCCACTGCAACGACCACTTAACGTACTCTTCTTGTGAGTTGAAACTATCCCACTCCGCCTTCTTAATGTTGTAAGGTGGATCAGCAAAGATCAGGTCAACAGACTCACTTTGTAGAGTGCGAAGCCAAGCCACCGCATCTCCAACCCAGATTTCCCCGTTTGGGTGTCTGTAGAACAAGGTTGGAGCATCCGGCGTGATTTGAGCGGGATCGATTTGAACAAAAGATCCCTTGACCATCGGCCGGCCAAAGAAAGTCGGAATATCCTTGTTGCGGGCATACCCTCCCGACGGTTCTCGAATCTCTAACTGCTGCGCTATGGTTTGGCGTTTCCTCTCGCTCATTTTTTACTCCCATGTCGTTCCACTTTACCAGCTAATCTGCGCAAGCGCGGGGCGCTGTCGGCTGGATGCGCGTGTTAGCCCGCTATATGCTATAGGACGGTCTCCTTATAAGGATAACAACAAAGTAGATAAGAAATTAGACAACTAATTCTTGCTTTGTAGGAAATTAAGGATAAAACAAGATAGTTTCCAGTCCCCCATATCTATTAGGCCCTTTGCTCGCAAACTATTAACAGTCCTCTTTGTATGAAGTGCCCCCTTGCTTTTAATGAGGAGTAGCTCTATCATTCCATCTCTGCCACTTACCTTGCAAACCTAAATTGAAATTTCACCTGGTTTAAATCTTTACAATCTATTAGTAATATTGAGCAAAACCATACCCCCCAATCCCTGTACCAATAAAGAAATCTAATGGCTCTGCAAGTTCTTTCAAAAAGGCTTCTTTCCATGCCCAAGTTCTATCATCCTATTTCGCAATCAGCAAATGGTCGAGATGAGGACGCACAGCTGATTCAAGCAATTCGCCGATTAAATCTATGCGCTGGAGATATTCAGCCCTCGATCCAGAGGATCCCTTCTTTTAACGGGACTCTATGTTTACGATTCTTCCACTTGATGTTGCGGTCTCTCAATTTTTCAAATTGATATTGTTTGAACCCTGCGGCTATTGCGAGTTCGCCGATCCACTTTTCGATTGGACAATAAACACCGTATGGAGCTGAGTCACCAATGACCCAGCACATGCGCGATCCGGGTTTGCAGGCAATCCTCAATTGTCGAAGTACTAGGCTTATGTCTCGGCAGTAGGCACCAATCATGGTGTGATAGTGCTTCTTCCCGCCGTGACTTTCACGGACCTTAGCGAGCTGTTCCATAACGACGGCGAGTTCATTCCGAATAGGTTCCACAGCGTCGGATTCAAGAAGATCGCCAGCTTTGAGTCTCTCCCGCGACGAATGTTGAGAAGAGGATACGATTAAGTATTTCCTTACAGTCTCATGGATGTCTCCCCAGCCAGTAACGTCGCCCCAGAAGGTCATTTCGAATCTTAGGGCATCTGCATAGTCGTAATTATTAGCATAGGGAGGAGATGTGATTACCGCGTCAACCTTTTGTGGCATGGTAATCGCAAAGGCGCGAGCGTCACCTCTGATAACCTCGGCACGTGAACGCTTGGCCCTTGCCTGCATCCATCGAATATCTGACTCGATAGTCTCTAGTTGCAGCTGAAAGGCCAGTAGCGGATGAATCACTTTCTTTTTTGTCCTGTTGGGTAGAATGTATTGCCATTGAGCAGTCCCAGCCCTTGACGTCGGGCGGAGAATTGAGGTCAAGGCAAGCCAGACAAGTTCTGATTCTGGAGATGAGTCTTGTAGCGATGACCAAGCTGACTTTAGACTATCGAGCGTTGCGAGCGCTTCTGTGTCGAAGCTTCGCTGGATCAACGGGGGATATGACGAAACATGAGGTTTTTGGCCGTGTGCACACTTAAGCACTTCGGCTGCAAATGATCTGACTCGGACTGGATCGCATTCCCACAAAAGTTTCGCCTTGCAGATTCGAGCGACCAAGGGATGAGCTTCAACTCCGATGCTATCGATCCCGATACTGTCGCAAACGACCAGCACAGTCCCGGAGCCAGCAAAGGGATCAAGAACGAATTGCCCGGGCTGGATTCGCCACTCAGATAGAACTTCTTCAACCCACGACGCGGCAAACCCTGCTGAATAGCGGAACCACCGATGGATAGGTAAAGACATGTTGTCAACAAAGGTGCCAGAACGTGCGACCTTCAAATCTGGTGATGCCTCTACAGGACTGTCGAATAGTGTTAGCTGTTTTAGAAACGCCATCTTCCTTTTCCGGCTAACATAGTCATTGAGCCGACTTTGCATACTACGCCGACTCAGTGATAATGTCCTGTGCTGCGTGCCACGCCGACTTAGCCAGCAGTTTATCACAGTCTTCCATGCGTGCAACACACGATCCCTCTCGACCTTTGAGGTCACCGTTCCTCGAATCGGTCAGACAAACTATTCGCCGTCGCCATCTGAGTTACGCTCGACCAATTTTTAGCAAAAGTCGTGCGCCAGCGCCACCGCGCCCAGCGCCGGCGGCACGATGTACTCGTCAATCCGCGACAGGATCGCCTCGTGGACAATATAACCATTCCGCATTGGCTTTCACACTATAGTAACGAGTGCACAACATCAGTGTGAATGCAATCGAACGCTCGTTTTCGATGCGTCATTCGCAATGTTTAATCTATTCTTAAATAACTGATCAGTGCTAATTTCGATCAGTGCTTTGCTTATAAAGTTCACAAAGATGTCTTGTGAAACGTACGATGATCTTTTGCCTTTCCCGGCCGCTAGTGTAAAGTAATCGATAATCACCAACCAGTAATTTAAACACGCTTTACCATTGACCTGTTAGAGCCTCCGGCGAGATGACTTCAAAATTTTCTGCCAACCAGCGCAACTTCTTCAATACTCGCTGTGCTGTAGACTTGTCCAGACGGGCCAAGTCACTTTGCGCTACCGCCGTGAACTCTACCTTGAACACGCGTCACCATGTCAGCCCGAGTCTGGCAGCAACATCTTGGGCAGGGATTGTCTCGCTAGCTTCATCCGTGGCCAGCGCATGTTGAAGTTCAAGCTTGAATTCTTCTCTAAGTTCAAGACCTTCATCAGGGTCACCCACCATCTCGAACAGCGTCTGAATAACCGTCTCTCGAATGAGTTTTCTCAAGTCATCCACAGTCAAATCGGCAACCTTTGTTTGAGACATTTCTCTCCTTCAATTTCACGCAAAATGATGAATAGATACTAACACAAGTCGCGCTAGCGCAACCGCGCCCAGCACACCGGCCTGCCCGCCCAGCGCTGGCGGCACGATGTATTCGTCAATCCGCGTCAGAATCGCGTCGTGGACAATATAGCCGTTCAATAGCATTCGCACCCGCGCGCGGATCATCGGGAAGAGGAAGCGCTGCTCCATCACCCCGCCGCCCAGGATGATGCGCTGCGGCGAGGGCATCGTGTTGGCCAGCGCCAGCGCGATGTAGTCCACCTCCAGCGCCCAGGCTGGGTGATCCGGCGGCAGCGTCTGCGGGTCAGCCACCCAGCGCCTGGCGATCGTCGGCCCGCTCGCCAGGCCCTCGAAGCAATCGCCGTGATAACCCCGGATACGGGTCACGCGCGCGATCATGTGGCAGGAAGACGTGACCCATCTCGAGGTGGATCAGGCTGTGCATCAGCCGGCCGGCGAACATGCCGCCGCCGCCGACCCCCGTGCCGATGGTATAGTAAACGAACGTGTTGCGCCGCACCCCACACATAACGCTGCTGCGTTCACGTCGGTGTCAAACGCCACCGGCATGTTCAGCGCGCGGCGGATCGTGCCGACGACATCGGTGTTGCGCCAGCCCAGCTTCGGCGTGCTGGTGATAAGGTCGGCCAGCGCGGGTTAGGGTCCACTGGCCCAAACGAGCCGATGCCGACCGCCCTCAGCGGCACCACGCATGATCGGAAGAAGGCGATCACCTGCGCAAGCGTCTTTTGTGGGGACGTAGTGGGGATGCGCGCGCGATGCAGGACGTCATTGGCGACGATGCGATTGAACTTGGTGACGCCGGCTTCGATGCCGCCGAAGCAATCAGAATCCATGAAGCTGTGACGCTCATCCCGCCCTACGGCGGCCAATTCGTCAACCTGATTGTAGACGAAAGCCAAGAGTTGATGGCGGTGTCCACGTGCCTGCCCTGAAGGGATGAGATCAGGAAATCGGTTGTAGCTGACCAGATCAGGGTGTGTTATGACATACTAAAGGTAGAAGTTGTGATAGTTGGACTGATGAAAGTGAATGATAAATCTCGTTGATGCATAAGCTACCACGCGGCGAAAAGTTGTTCCAGTGAGGTAGTGCAGACGTGGCAACACAGCTGGGGCTCTTTGGAGGCTTGTTTGTCAGTAGCACAAGTTATCTTGCCCTGGTGTAAATCCGAGCTGACGTTAAAATAGAAAGCGATGTCGCATGCGTATTTGCGTCGGGTAGGGTCAGACTATTACCGTTGGATCGGCCCGGACTGTCAGGTCCTGGTGGATGGCTGCCTGCGCCTATTGGAGCAGCCGGAGGCGGCGATCTGGCCACAGCTTGCGAAGTTCCAACTCAGTGAGGACGAGCCGTTTGCCCCGTGTTGGCTGGCGATGGCGGGGGCGATCTGGCCGTATATGAGCAGCGCGCCGATAGACGTGGATATCTTCAAGTCAGCGTTAGGCCGGTTGGAGGCAGTCGCACCACAGTGCCCGCCGGCCTATCGCTTCGCGCTGCGCCATTGGCCGGCGGAGGCGACGAAGGATTTCTTAGCATCTCCGAGCGGCAGATTTTATATAGACTATTCATCTTATGATTTTAATTCTATAAAAGAAGATGAAACAGATGTTGTTCTAAATTATTTAGCCTTGAATAAAGCAGAAGAACTTGAAGAAATAATATTAAATAAAATCGATCTAATTGGGAGGGCAACCCCGCCACTGAGGCCTGAGATCCTCGACTTTATTATAGAAAAATACAACAAATTTTTAGGTGACAAGTCAATATTAATTAATATTATTAGGCGTGATAGCCTGCATATTCCGCTGTGTAGTGTGCGTTGGTTCTTGTGGGGTAGGCACGGGGATCAACTGCAGGTGGAGGAGTTTATTAAGGTTTCGCAACCAAGTCGGTTAACTGCATTTCTGGCCGGCTACCATGGATATAAGGCTGACTTATCGCCGCATAATGAGGATGAGGTTGAATTGCTCTTATTTTATATTTTCGGTTTTTTATGCGCAGAAAGGAGTATAATTGAAGAAAGAATTAAAAAAGCAATAGAAATTGCCTTTAAAATTGAAAAAATAGGATACAATGAACATGCAAAAATATTGAAATTTATAATTGAAAACGAGATTTCTTATTTAAATTCAATTAGAAGCGAAATAGTTCTTGATATATTACAAGACATGTATTATTTAAGCGTAATATGCTCATTAAATTCAATTGGATCTAGAATTAGAATTTTATTTAATCAAGGATATGATGAATGCTCAGCGTATTTTTTCTATAAAACAGCAAAAAAATATGGCAAATTATACGACTTAAATTTTGAAACATTTTTATCTGGGGACCGGTTATTGGCTCTGTTAAAATCCAACGCAAAATCACTTGTTTTAATAAATAAAAGAAAAATCATAGAATACGAAAATTATATTAAAAAATTAGGTTTAAAATTAAATTATTGGGAGATTTTGCATCATAAATATGTTTACTATGGGCATGCAGGTGAGTTTTCGAATACAAAAAGCACACCGTTCTTGAGTTTTCATAAGAGCGCAAAATATAATATTTTGTGTGGTAATTATGAATTTAAACAAAAAGAAGGAATTGAGGCTGTAATAGACATGATAAAGGTAATAAGAGATATTATGCTAGTTGATGATTATAAAGTATATAACAGAATAGAGAAATGGCTTAAAAATTACAGCATTGAGATAGCATTTCCTGTTTTTATGATAGCATACAAAAACAAAGATTATATTAAATTAAAAAGTAATTTATATAATGATGAAAATATGAAATATCTTTCTCAGATTAAAGAAATAATTAACAACAATAACTCAAAAACTTTTTATGACTACATATAATCGTTGGATTGGACCAGATTGTCACATCCTCGTGGATGGGTGCATGCGCCTCTTGGCGGAGCCGGAGGCAGCGATCTGGCCGCAGCTTGCGAATTTCCAGCTCAGTGAAGATGAGCCGTTTGCCCCGTGCTGGTTAGCGATGGCAGGGGCGATTTGGCCGCACATGAGCAGTGCGCCGATAGATGTGGAGATCTTCAAGTCAGCGTTAGGCCGGTTGGAGGCGGTTGCGCCACAGTGCCCGCCGGCCTATCGCTTCGCGCTGCGCCATTGGCCTGAAAGGGTAACGCAGGAAGCCCTCGCCACGCCAGCGGGTGAGTTTTATGTGGATTATTTATCATATAATATGTCAGATATAAATTATAAAAACTTAGATGTTATATTAAATTACCTGCACTTTATACCATATATGGATTTAGATAAATATTTTAGACTAGTTATTAGCTCAATAAAAAATATATCGTCCAAAATTCCAGAAAATTTTTTATTTTTTTTAATATCTAGATATAATTTATTCAAAGAAAAAGAAAAAAATTTGATATTAGAAATAATTAAAAGAGAAAATAATAATATGTCAATAAAAGTAATTGAAGTACTAATAGATAGCTGGTACGGTATTAGTATGCGCGAATTTTTTGATATTATAGAGCAAAATACTTTAAAAGCCTTTATATGTGGTTACCTTGACTACGATATAAATGATAAAATGAAAGATATTTTAGGTGGAGGTAATTTAGACGAAGAAGGTGCTGAAATTTGTATATTTTACATAACCGGACTTATATTTAATAATTTACAATATAGCAGGTTGGAGAAAGTAAATTACATAATAAATATACTAGATAAAAATGAATTAGAAGATTACTTAAAATTAATTAACTTTATTATGTTTTTAAGAGAAGAAGATATTATTTCCATAAATAATAAAAAAATATATAAAATTCTTAGCAAAATTCTTTTCTTGGCAAGTATATCTGGAGAAAATAACCAATTAAGAAAAATAGAAGAATTTTTTCAGTATAATACTAAGAAAAAATATATTAGCGATTATATTGAAGAGTTCTTGAAAGATGAATCAATTAAATTTTTAAATCCAGATAACACTTTTTTAATATTAAATAAACTAGATCATAGGTGTGTATTGGCATTATTAAAGAATATAGCTAAAAATAAATTACTTATATCTGAAGATGCAATAAATAAATACATAGAATTTCTAGTTAAAAACAATTTTAATTTTAATTTTTGGGAAATTCTAAATCATCACTATGTTTCAGATGAAATATACCCTCGAACTTTCAAGAGATATAGAATGTCATATATATACAAGCTAAAGCGTGATTCTCAATATAATGTCATGACTGGGCGATATAAGGCCGAGCGACGAGAGGGGCTGGGGGCAGTGCTTGATATGATAAAAGTAATGCGCGATATCATGCTTGTCGAGAGCGCGGAGACATATCAACACATCACGCGCTGGTTGATGAGACAGGACATAAAAATAGCCCTCCCAATCTTTATGCTAATATATAACAACAAATACTCAAAGTTTAATCTAGAATTTTATAACGAATCTAATAAAAAACATATGTTAAATTTAATGAATATAAACAAAGAAAAAGGGGGAGAAATTAAAAATATATTAGGAATTTCGTTTTAATTCGATGGTAAGGGGGATGGGATTCCTATATCGCGGCAACTGGCGTCGCGTCCTCTGTGTGCTGACGCTGGTTGATTTTCCTGCTGTGAAAAGCGCAGCCAGGCGCTGCTGGACTGCCTGGTAGTCGCGGTCGGTGGGCAGGCGGTACTGCCGCCCCTGCGTGCTGAGCTTGAGCGTGACCACGGCCAGCAGGCGCACGCTGCCAGTATTGGGTAAGCGTACAGTGTGAGCGTCATATTTTGCTGTGTCTAGTTCCAGTTTTCGAGATAGAGTTAGTCTACAATGGCTTAACCTACACCCTCACTGGTATATGAGAAAACTAAATCACCAAGCTGTGTGCAATTATGATTCTTGTTATTATTAATAATAAAAAAATTACTTAGGTCGTTATTCTAAAAAAATTTCAAATAAGTACAACTCGCTCAGCAATAAATTTTTAAGTTTTATAATAAATTTTATATAATTATCATATTAGATTTTTTGCCTGGGACGCCCCTTGCTCGTCTTTACAAAAACCAAGAAATACGAATGGTTCTTCCGCGCATGTACTTGTTTCTTAACACGACTCACTGCCGGCCTGTTTGGACGAACAAGAACAAAAAGATCTTTAGCGTAAAAACCAATAGATTGATAATATATAATAATCTCTACATGTGTGATATGCTGCGTATTAGCGCTCACTTCATCCTGACATTTAACAATTAATACACCATGCTTGCGCAAGACACGATAGGCTTCTTCCCCAGCTTTGAAGTAGAGGTCGAGGACGGCATGGTGATACTTCGGCCCACCAACAGTTGGTTCACCATTCGAGTAAGTTGAGCGGAACGCCGCATACGTTCCAGAACCCGCCATGTGAGTCTGTGAGCGACGATAAAGACCCTCCATGTATGGCGGATCGAGGACTATGCAGTCAAGGCTCTCGTCTCCATAGGGCAGATTCCGACAATCCACACCATCTTCTATATCTGTTGCAAGAAGAATATATCTATCTTTTACGACATTCTTCCAGAAAATACCCTTACCGTGGGTTACATCTGCAACCACAGATCCCGGCGGGACATGCAATGCTAGTATGAGTGGAAACAGATCCTCGTTCTTGCCAACATAGGAACTGAAAATTAGTTGGCTAGTCGTAATCCCATCTGGAGATTTACGTTTGCTCGTGTGAAACAGGCGCTCATGGCGATGGCTCATGATCAGGACTGCTCTGAGGTCGTATTATATGATTATCCTCTCGTGCTCATCCGCACGTCTTACGAATGCGTAGCCAGTCGGCTGCGCAACAGCAAGAAACCACGAGCACCCATTTTCCCTTGATCGCAAACGTCATTCCACCCTCACGCTCGATGCTGGGCATACCGCCAACTCCGGCATGCCGCTGGGCATGACCGATGTGCTGATTCATGCGCCTCAACCTGCGCAATCCACGCTGATTCAACCGCGACCGCCTGATCGTTTCCGCCGGCCTATGTCATCCTGCACATCACCGGCTATCTGGAGATGACGCTCGACCAGCCCAAGCGCTTTCAGCAGCATTACCCCAGGGAATAACCTGATGCTGGGGACTGAGGTCACCACTGGACAGCGGCACTGCCAACAGCATCGGCATGGCGTCTGATGCTATAATAAAAGAGATGAGGTAGATGTATCTATGACGTTGGAAAGCACGCTTTTACCGGAAGATGATGATCTGAACGACGATGAGGATCTTATTGACGTATCTACGATGTTGGGGACCGCCCGTTTGCCGCGACATGATCTGACCTATCAGGACCTGCTTGACATCATAGAGGAGGAAATTTTCTCAGAGGTAGACTGGGATGACCATTGGCCCGACCAAATTGACGGAAAGCAAATCCTGGGGTATCGATTGAACTGCGACTACAGCTGCCCAGATTTTGACGGGGGCCACTATATAACCACAATATGGGACGACAATGTTCCGCTTTACGATATCATGTCTGGTGGTGGAGATCATTACTATCTCTGTTCCGTCAAAGAAAGAATGCGTTATCAAGGCTATGAATAGCGTTTTGCTGAACGCCAGCCATTGCAATCCCGCCGGCACGCGTCAGCGGCTGTTCGACGCTTGGCCGGCGACACATAGTGCGGCGCTGCGCTGGTGGCCAGTAGCGGACAATGGGTTTGAGCTATTGTCAAGAAGAGACTAGCCGACAAAGCGCTAAAAGCTAGTGATTTCGCAAACATATCCAGTAATGACATATTTAAGCTATTTAAGGCTGAAAGACAGCCATAATAATAAAAATACAAATTGTGTATTTGATTTAGTATTTGTTTTAAATACTAAATTATCTATGATCTATGCAAGCGCAAGACGAGCCGCGTCCGCGGCCCTGTGACGACGAAGTTATCCTTCAGCCCATCCTTATACCCATCCTTCCCCCAGCCAATGCTATAAGCCTGACCCACCGCGATCTGCGCGCTGCGGAGGGCAAACCGCCCGTCCTTCCCGGTCACGACGACGATAAGGACCTGATCTGCTTGCCCGCGATACGACCCCCACGTGACGGGCGGTTTGAGCACGGCAAAACGGGCGCCTGGCACACCTTCCCCGCTCCGCGCGTCGACGATCTGCCCCTCAATCACCACCTCCTGAAAAGCCTGCTGCAAGACATCTGCAGCGAGCGAGACCGGCCTGAGCAGCGAGACCCGGGATTCGGGGAAGCAAGGGTGAGAGGGCTGGAGCACTTCGTCCGGCTCGCGCAAGCCAGCGACGACCCCACGGCATTCCTCCTTGACGTAGTACTCGATCAGCGATGGGATACCCACCAATCGCTGCTGCTCATCGACGGCTGCGCCGCCGCTAAAGCCACCGCTGAGTCGGGCGTCGACGTGCAACCACCCGTCAAAGCGGTTGCTGTGGTCATACCGATAACCGAGGAACTGTCCTTCTAGCTGCGTGAGGCGGAAGTTGCGGTTCGCCGGATACCCGTAAATGCGCAACCGGCTGCCGGGGCGCAGCCCTTGAGGAGATCCCAACCTTAAGAACGGCAGGTTGAGGTTTGCCACCGGCTGGTCGTGCTTGTCGCGGACGATCCGCATCACGGCGAGGTCAAGCGCGCGGTTGACGACGAGCGGAACCGCCCAGTATTCCCACCTGGGATGCTTCCCGACCTCGGTCGGCAGGTAAACCGTGTATTCGTGCTTGTATCTGTCGGACCGCTTCGCCGTTTTCCTGATATAAGCCTCCTCCTCCGCCCCGATGTGGATGACGTGGTAGTTGGTCAAGATGACGCCGTCGCGGGAGATCAGCGTGCCGCTGCCGGCGACGAAATGCAAGGACTCGTCCGGAGCACTGAAGGCGATGCGATGGCCGATCATGACGACGGCTCGCCACTCGTCGGCATGGGCGAGTCGCAAAGAGAGGAAGATGGTGACGAAGACGAGGAGGAACCTAACCATCACTTAGTATTTTTCCGCCTGCGCCGATCGGCACAAGTTGTTTTCCTGCGCCTCGGGAAGAGCTCGTCCATGTGCTTACTCCCGCTCCTGAACAAGGTCGCAAAGGGAAACCGGCGCAGCGGGAACAGGGTTTCAGCATTTTTCTGCATAAGTTATTATGGCGTCAAAAAGTAGTAGTGAGAGAGGTTGGAGGGGTAGGAAGAAGGAAGATGAGGAATGAGCCGTTCGCTTGTTAAACAAAATTTTAAAAAAGTGATTTCGCGCGGAGTTGCGAATATTTATATATATCATATTTCTCGCATCGAGAAGGAATAATAGAGCAACTTATTAAATTTGTATTTTTTTACATGATTCTCTCGCCCAGGTTGATGTATTAGAATTTACCTTTCTAGGAAGCTAAAGCAATGCTTTCTCCTGCGTTCTCCGTGTGAGAATCAGTTAATTATCTAAATCCAAGCTTAATTTAAAATAATTAAAATAAACAAAAATGAGATATTTTTAAAGTAGCCTGGCTTTATTGGGCGGGTTGGCGTGGTTTCTGACGACCAGCACGCCTAGATCCACGGTGCGCACAGCGCAGCGAGGCAGATCGGGGGCAGGAACGGGATCGGCGTGACGTACTTGCCGCTGGCTTCTTGGATCAAGCTT
>Ga0308389_1000707_pt1 | contig 24373 bp, 26 predicted proteins | sample Hotspr2Sample148_FD_202362 | JGI IMG/M metagenome (GOLD analysis project Ga0308389, IMG submission 202362) | Hot spring phototrophic mat microbial communities from Mushroom Spring, Yellowstone National Park, Wyoming, United States - 20040719_148 ... | reverse complement strand
AAAAGCCTAGGTTGCGTCTTTCTCCAACAGCGCTTTCGCCAGCGCCAGTTGATGCTGGACAGATTCGGGAGCTGTACCGCCTGTGGCGCGGCGGCGACTGACGCTGCGCAGCGGATCAAAGATGGTATAGAGGTCGGCTTCAAAGAGCGAGCTGACGGACTGATAGGCCGCTATCGGCAAGCGATCGATCGAAACGCTCTCTTCTTCAGCCAAACGCACAACCTTACCGACCAGTTCATGCGCCAGGCGAAAAGGCACACCTTTTTCGACCAGATAATCGGCTAAATCGGTGGCAAAAAGGGCTGGGTCCAGGGCAGCCGCCAGGCGCTGCGGGTTGACCTGCAGGGTAGCCAACGCGCCGCCCAGGGCAGGCAACAGTTCCATCAAGGTGTCGTAGGCGCTAAACAGCGGCGGCTTGTCCTCTTGCAGGTCTTTGTCATACGTGGAGGGCAATCCCTTCAGGGTGGTTAGCAAACCACTCAGCAAGCCCACCAGTTTGGCAGCTTTCGCTCGCCCCAGCTCGAACAAATCGGGATTCTTCTTCTGCGGCATCAGACTGGAACCGGTGGAATAGGCATCGGCCAAAGTGAAGAAACCAAACTCGGCGGTGGTGAAGATCACCACGCTCTCACACAGGCGCGAGAGGTGCACGCCAATCAGACTGGCGCAGAAGAGGAACTCGGCGGCAAAATCGCGGTCCGAAACGCCATCCAGGCTGTTGGCACATGGGGCTTCAAATCCCAACTCAGTTGCCAGCGCCTGGCGGTCGAGGGGAAACGGTGCTCCAGCCAGGGCGCCGCTACCCAGGGGCAGGATGGCGGTGCGTTTGCGCAGATCGAGCAGGCGTTGGCGATCGCGTTGCAGCGGCCAGAAATGAGCCAGCCACCAGTGGCTGAGCAAAATCGGCTGGGCGCGTTGCAAATGGGTGTAGCCAGGCAGGACGAGAGAGTCGGCTTGCTCAGCCCGCTGAACCAAAACCGCCTGAAAATCTCGCAAAGAGGTATCGAGGTGCGCAATGGCTTCTAAAACCCACAGGCGAAAATCGGTCGCTACCTGGTCGTTGCGGCTGCGGGCGGTATGCAGCTTGCCGGCCGTCTCGCCAATTAACTCCGTCAGGCGCCGTTCAACGGCGGTGTGAATATCCTCATCCCTGGGTTGAAACTCAAACCTTCCCTCCCGAAACTCGCTAAGGATAGTTTGCAAACCGGCCTGAATTTGGGCATTCTCTTCTGGCGTGAGCAAGCCGCCTTTGCACAAGGCATTTGCCCACGCCATACTGCCGCGCACGTCTTGTGCCGCCAGGCGCTGGTCAAAGCCAATCGAAGCATTCAACTGCCAGGCAGAATCCGGCAAAGAATCGCGAAAGCGGCCACCCCATAAGGTCATCGTTCGTCCTTCCTTAATCACGCTTGAAGCGCGAATAGTCGGGTTGCGGCATATCCAGCCCCGAAACCGGCAGCCCGTTCAATGCCCGAACCTTGAGCGGCAAACCAAATAACCGGATAAAGCCCTGAGCATCGGTCTGGTTATAAACATCCTCCTGTCCAAAGGTGGCAAAATCTTCACGGTAGAGGCTGAAGGGGCTCTTGCGTCCGGCGACCAGGATATTGCCCTTGTACAGTTTCAAACGCACTTCGCCCGTCACAGGGCCCTGGGTGTTATCCACAAAGGCATCCAGGGCTTCGCGTAAGGGTGAAAACCACTGACCATTGTACACCAACTCGGCATATTTCAGGGCGACAAGGTCTTTGAAGTGCAGCGTCTCTTTATCGAGGGTGAGCGATTCCAATTCGCGATGGGCAGCCAGCAGGATGGTGCCGCCGGGCGTTTCATACACGCCGCGCGATTTCATCCCTACCAAACGGTTCTCAACCAGATCGGCGCGCCCGATGCCATGCTTGCCTCCCAGGCGGTTAAGACGTTCGATTAACGTAGCTGGGGAGAGTTTTTCCCCGTTTAACGAGAGCGGCGTGCCGCTTTCAAAGCCAATTTCGATGGTTTCGGGCTGGTCGGGGGCATGTTGGGGCGAGACGCTGAGTTGAAACATCTCCTCCTCGGGTTCGTTCCAGGGGTTTTCGAGGGGACCGCCTTCATGCGAGAGGTGCCACAGGTTGCCGTCGCGGCTGAAGATCGATTTCAACGAGGCTTTAATCGGCACGTTGTGCTTTTGAGCGTAGGCAATGGCATCTTCCCGCGAGCGGATATCCCATTCCCGCCAGGGGGCGATCACCTTTAAACGTGGGTCAAGAGCCATATAGGTCAGTTCAAAACGCACCTGATCGTTGCCCTTGCCCGTTGCCCCATGAGCAACAGCATCAGCGCCAACCTGATGGGCAACATCCACCTGATGCTTGGCAATCAAGGGCCTGGCGATCGAAGTGCCGAGCAGATATTTGCGCTCATAGATCGCCCCGGCGCGGAGGAGGCGAAACAGATAGTCACGGGCAAACTCTTCGCGCAGATCGCGCACGATCAATTGACTGGCGCCGCTTGCCAACGCCTTTGCCTCCAGACCATCCAACTCTTCCCCTTGACCCACATCGGCGGTAAAGCAAACCACTTCACAGCCATAATTTTCCTTGAGCCAGGGGACGATAACGGAAGTATCCAGGCCACCCGAATAGGCGAGCACAACTTTTTGAACGGTGGGTTTGATCATATCCTGCTCCTTATCTGAGAAGTATAAGTACAAAACGAGCCCTTTGGGAAGGAGGGCTCGTTTTTATCGAAGATCAGTAAGTGAAGTTATTGCCTGCTCTTAACAACCACCGCACACATCCCTTCCTTCCCTGGGCAGGGTCGGAAGCAACGACGCATGCGGTTGATAAAAGCAAAGTCAAAATTCATCAGCCCGCAGTTTACCACAGGAGACGCACTTCGTCAATTGAATTTTTTAGCGCGGCTTGGGGTAATTGAAGTAGCATAAGGTGATCCTGCCAATTTCTAGGTGACACGAATCAACTCTCTCGCAATACGTTCTTTTATGGTAACAACCTACCATTACAAGTAGTGTTGATGCTTTGCTGAGAAAACCGTCCACGAATGTATCACGAATAAACGAATGACAGCACTATTCGTGTATTCGTGAAAACTTCGTGGACGGTCTACCCTGCCAAGTAGAACCTATGGTAGGTAATTGCCTTTTATGTAAGGTTTCAGGCTATCCGTTGTCCCAAGGTCAACAGAACAGCCGAGTAATTCTTCGAGATATTCCTGTAGGGCAAATAAGCCAAAATAGCCAATCGGGCGATTGAATTCCACCAGTAAGTCTACGTCACTACTGGAGGTGTCTTCGTCACGCGCCACCGAGCCAAACAGCAATAGAGATTTTACCCCGAATTGGGTGGTCAATTCGGCATTTTTCTTTTGCAGAGTTTGGAGAACCCTATCCCGTCTCATGGCTGATATTTATTATACTTTGAGCTCAAGCAGGCGTACGTCCTCCAGGTCAAAGGTGGCGCGCGGCACGCCATATGGCGCTCTAAGGACGCGAACACGTCCTTCAACAGGTTCAGCATTTTCTTGCTCCACAATCTGGGGATTGGCGCTGAGCAACAGTTCGGTGAAGGCGCAGAGCATCTCCATACGTTCGGCAAGCGTCAAGGAGCGAAACCAGCGGGTTTTGGCTTCGATGGTTTCTTCTTGATGATCATGAATTACAGAAGGATTCACGATAATACTCTCCCTGGTTGCCTTCCCCATTCAAGGCTTGCACAAAGACAGGCTACAAGTTGTATGGAGGACCCGTTGGGGTCGCTCATACGAGGCTTGTGTTGGCGGGTTGCCCATTTGCGCGCTGAACATCGTTCGGGGCAATTGACCCGGCCAGGAGCAGTCCGGTCTCAAAGAGCGCCTCATTGCCAACGCTCTGGAGCAGAGGCTCAAATTTCATACAGGAAATATACCATAGATGGCAAGTTGCTGCAATAAATTTTCCAGGCAACTATGGGCATCTCTCGAAGCTCGGCTGGGGACAAAAGAGGAAAGGGTCGGGGCGAAAAGGAGGATGACGGTCAGGGTGAAAAATTTTTCGCCCTTTACCGGCTGTGATACCATTCTGGGTCGTATGATATAGCAGCCCCCTCAAGCAGTCTGATCTCTGGGGTGCAGTTGAAGGCTAAAGCATAACGTAGCCTGCAGGGTCATCTCCGCAAAGCATGGCGAAGGAAAAACCAGCAAGCCACTCAATAAAGCAATCTCACCGTATAATGATCCTCGTGGTCGTCTAGACAGTCATCACAACAGATCACCTCCTTGCCAAGCTCGTTGGAGCAGGTGATACAGAGCCAGTTCGCCATGGTTTCCTTGCCCTTTTTCTTACAGGTGGGACAATACCGCGGACGCGGGGCGTTTTGAGCGGTTTGGCGTGGATATTTGGCCTGCGGCTCAGCCGCATGGATAGAGACGAGCGTGAGGGTGTGCTCAATCCAATCGCCAAAGTCATAGACGTATTTCAACTTATCGCCTTCCTTCAGTCCGATGGCAGCAATCTGCATATCGGCGCCATCGCCGCCAAAGCCAAAGGGTTCGACTGTCCCAAGCTCTACCTCGCGGAAACGCTTCTGGCTGCCTTTACGGGGAACAATCTTCCAGAAACCGCCCAGGTGGTCAACATCATGTTTGAAGACCTCTACCAAAATGAAGTTTAAGTCGGCGAGTGTTTGATCGCCGAGGACTTCCACTTCGCGCCAGATGCTCGGCTTGTACTTGAGAACGGCGCGGAAGCGATAGACGAGGTGCTTTTGTTCTTCGGTCACCGGTTGCAACAAACGGGGCAACGGTTGCCCGGTTCTTTCCAGCGTTATCCTTTCGAGGGGAGAAAGACCTCCATCCGCGTATTTGATCTCAAAATCGTCAAAGCGGAAGCGCCCATCTTTTTCGAGGACCATTTGCCAGTGATGCGGTGGACAGCCTGCCTTGTCGGGCAAACGGGCATAGGTGGTGGGAATCGCATCCTTAACATAAACTTCCTCGTAATAAGAGTCCTCAAGGATGTTGTAGATTAAATCTGCCAGCAGACGATCGCGCTCCTCAATCAGGGCTGCATTGCGTTTTCGGTGGGGCTCGATTTCCAGTTGCAACCGTCCGTTTTGCCAGTCCAGCACTGTGACCAGCAGGTCATCGTGGCGGGAGACTTTCTGAGGGTGCAGCCAAGCGCTGAGGTCAGCCAGGTAGGAGATTTGATCATAGAGTCCGAAGAAGCTTTTTGCCTGTTTAGTAATCGCTCGGAATGAAACGTTAAGCGCTTGTTCTTTTGCATCCACAAACTGCACCTTGTCCAGACCAAAATTGTTGGGCAGGTAGGATTCAAAGATGTTCATCTCGATGAGGCCGCTTTCAGCGGCGCGGCGGCCAAGCGGCATGCGGAAGCGCGCTCCCTGCATTGCCAGGCGGGTGGGCAGGAGGGTTTTTGAGTCGAGGAAGACGAACGGGCGCGGGACGGCTCCGCGGATCCTTTCCATCACAGAATGCCTTGAATGTTTCGATGTAGTGGGTTTGCGCTCCAGGACTTGTCGAATCAGCTCGTCCACCGCGATTGGCCTGTCAATGGCGTTCGCCAGCTCATACAACACGGATTCATAAGTAGGGCCTTTGATAAGCGGCATACGCAAAGTCTTTCTCTGGTGGTATTAAGAATATTTTACGTCATTATCTATCTATTTGGATGGACAGACCCTCCACGAATATTTCACGAATGCAAGAATAGTGCTGTTATTCGTTTATTCGTCGTCCATTCATGGATGGTTTTCCTAGCAAATTATCAACATCACTTGTGATGGCAGGTTATTATTATTTTACCGAAAATTGCTGGCAAAGTCAAAGTTTCCCTCTCCATCCGCCATCACCAACAATTGTTTGAAGACCTCGTAAATACAAATGCTCGGCACAAGCAGCCTTGCCAGATCACGGATGAGTGGAACAAAGAAGTGAGCGTTTTTCCCACCGATCAAGCACATAATCCAACCCGAAGAGTCAACAACGTTCATCCGCGTTCCTCATCAACTTCCTCGCGCAGTTCGTCTGGACTGATGTCAACTCCCGCCAAAATCCCCAGCGCGTCCTCAATCTCAGGCACAATGACTAACCGAATCGAATTCCGATACGGGATGAACATCACCTTTTGACCCGGCTTCAGATTGAACTGTTCACGCACTGCGCGAGGGATGACAAGCTGATATTTAGCTGAGATCGTGGCTAAAGTATCCATTTTTTTACAGGTTCTCCTGATCGGTTTACCTTGCAGGTCATGAAGCATGGGTTGATATTTTGACCCAATCGTTACCGTTTTAATGTTCTACCTATCCATATCGAACCAGTGTCGTCATAGGGATTATACCGTAGTCTGGTAATTACCTACCATAGGTTCTGCTTGGCAGGGCAGACCGTCCACGAAGTTTTCACGAATACACGAATAGTACTGTCATTCGTTTATTCGTGGTCCATTCGTGGACGGTTTTCTCAGCGAATCATCAACACTACTTGTAATGGTAGGTTGTTATGTAGTCTGTAAAAATGACTGCTTGAGGCGATCGAGCTGCAGCGATGTGGTTAGCTGCGCCAAACTCTCTGCTACCAAGGAAAAACTTTGCGCACAACCCTGGGTGGACTCTCCAAGGTCATCTCTGGCGACCGCACGTGTGTTTGCCTTTCCTCTGGCTCATTTCACCCCTAACCACTTGCGAGCAAAGCGCCGCACGGTTTTGGCAATTTCCAACGACCGGCGGGCTTCCTCCACTGTGGGTTCTTCGCCTGGGTAACGTGAGGCAACCGCGTGATCGGTTAGCAAGGTAAGAAGCTGTGGCGAGAAACCGGTCAGGATACCATTTTCCTCACACAGGGAATTCAAAGTGGGTAAATCATGCGTTTTTGGGAATTGAACTTTCCTGGAGAGCAATAAGGCTTTCAGGTACTTTTCAGCGCTTTGCTGGGCATGGAAGCAAATTGCCATTGAGGGAGGATGTTTCCGCCGCAGAAGTGAGACGGCTAGCTTCCAGTCTTGTTCGGCGTAAGCAGCCCAGGCGAACGGATCATTGACGTTCATACAAAACTACCCCCTTTTCCAGAATCTCGCGCAAAAAGAAGTTGTGGGGCAGTTCTTCTTCCAGTTCGCGGGGCGTTTTAACCAGAATATCTACTGGAAACCGGCGCGGATACAACGCCAGCGAGACTGCCACGACCCGCTCGCGGCGCGGCTTATCGGTATCCCAGACAATCAGCAAATCCACATCACTATCTGGGGTGGGGTTGCCGTAGGCGTAAGAGCCAAACAGGATGACCTTCTGCGGCTGAACCAGCTCGATCAGGTTCTCAAGCGCCGCAGGCAAGGTTTCCGCAATGGGCGGCAGTCCACGCGGCGCAAACGTGGCTATGGACTCCAGCCAGGTTTTTAGGGCAGGACCTGTCTCCATCCCTCGTCACCTTTTCTCCGTGAAATCGTTGCCGTATCCATTTCGTACTGCTCCTTATCGAATAAGCGATAAGAGAATTATACTGTAGTGTGTTGTGCAGAAAAATGACTTCTTCCGGCGAGGAAGGCTACAACGATCTTTTCGGAGATTAGTCCTAACGTTTCTGCAAGTGAGAGAAAGCCTTTGCGCACCACCCTGGCAGGAATCTTCGAGGTCATCTCTAGCGACCGCAAGCGTGTTTGCCTTTCCTCTAGCTCATTTCACCCCTAACCACTTGCGGGCAAAGCGCCGCACGGTTTTGGCAATTGCTATAGCCTTTTGAGCTTCTTCGAGGTCTGGCTCGACGCCTGGATAACGAACTCGGATTGCAAATGCAGACAGGAAGTCTAGTTGATCCTCGTCGAACGCCGTCAGGATGCCGTTGGATATACAAAGTTGATTGAGAAGAACCAGGTCATGAGACTTTGGGAATTCGATGCCTTGCGCAACGAGCAGACCTTTAAGATACTTCTCGGCAGCCTGCTGGGCGTGATAGCAACTTGAATCAGGGTGCTTTCGCTTGCCTCGCAACGCTCTGCCAGCCATGTCCAGATCGGTATCTGCTTTTTTCATCCACGCCAACGGATCATGGCCGTTCATACAAGGTGATTCCTCTGGTGCAGATCTCGCGAATGAAAAAGTTGTTGCGTTTCAGGGCCTCTTCAATTTCCTGAGGAGTATAAACGAGGATGTCCACCGGAAACAGACGCGGCCGTAGCAGACGAGCCACCCGCATAAATCGCTCAGTAGGCGGGTCGGTAGTTTCCATGACAATCAGCAAATCCACATCGCTATCGGGGGTGGGATTGCCGTAGGCGTAAGAGCCAAACAAAACGATCTTCTGCGGCTGAAGGGCTGCAACGATCTTTTCGACTGCAGCCATCAGCGTTTCTGCAAGCGGAGGAAAGCCTCTCGGGGCTACCGTGGGAGGAACTTTTAAGGTCATCATTGACTCCTGAGATAATTTTACCCCCTTTATTAGGATCTTTTGGATCAAACCAACAACCCGATTCCCCCGGCCACCAATCCCCCGAAGACCGTGCAGGCGAAGTTGACCCCGTCGTTGTTCAGCCAAGCAATGCCGCGCTGCAGATGGGTTTTCGCGCCGCAAGAATGAAGCGGATGGCGTTCGGTTTCCATCTGACAACGTGGGCAGAAATAAACCGCCTGCCAGCTCGCCCCCAAAGCCGAATCCAGCAGGCTGCCCAGCACCCCACCCAGGCTCACCGCCAGGATGGTTAGCCCCGCCTGCCCGACAAAGAGAGCTGCCACCCCGCCAATCAGCACCGCGCCAAGCAGCGCAGCGGCTAATCCCAACCAGGTCACCCCACCGGACGCCCCGCGCGGCACAATCTTCCCGCTAATCAGCAAGCGCGGCGGCTGGGTAGAGAGGACACCCAGCTCGGTTGCCCAGGTGTCGGCATTGGCAGCCGCTAAACTGCCACAAAAAGCCAGAAACGGGAACGACGAATGAGGGAACACGAGCCCGGTCAAGAGACAGAGAGCACCAAAACCGCCATTGGCAAACACCTGCCAGACATCGCGCTGCGATCCCTTTTGGACAACACTGTTCAGGCTTTTCTTGCGCGGCGCAAAGGCTCGCGAAAGCAAACTGGAGGTGACGAAAAAAGTTAATAAAACCGCCGCTGCGCCCCAACCGCCCAGGCCAAAGACCACGCCTCCCATGACAAAGGCTGCCACTGCGCCGCTGGTCGAGAGGGCTTTTGCCCGCCAGCCTGCGCCAGCGACTAGGCAACTGAGGAAGAAAGCCAGTCCAAGCCTGGCAAGAGAAAATTCACTCCACATAAGTCACAAAAGAGATGGCAAAGTAAAAGAAAACGGTCGTCAGCAAACTGCACCCCCACAGGAGATAGGCATAGAGCCTACTAGCCGAAGAAGGGGAGGCGGCAGGGTTGTTCGTTGGGAACGGGGTTAAGCTGCGCCGATAAAAATAGAGCCCAGCCAGCGCGTCAACAAGGTAAAAAAAGCTGTTTGCCAGGGGCAAAAGCAGCAGGAAAGCCGGCGGTGCTGGCTCTTCGGCCGCATAGCCCAGAGTAACCTCGCTGAGATTTGGAATCATCAGGCTGACCCAGGTCAGTAAAGCCAGGCTACCGATCAGTCCTGAGCCGAGCAGCAAGCGGGCGGCGCGATTGCGCCAGACCTCGCCCAAGATGAAAGCAGGGTTTTGCGAACGCCGCTGCCAGGGAGAGATGGCGCCAAACTCCAGCAAGCGCTGGCTCAGGGTTAAAAAATCCTCAATTCTTTCCGGAGAAAGGATGAAAACCCGCTCATCGGTTGCCACCAGCACCATCTTGGAGAAATCGGAAGCCAGGTACTCCAACGGGGTTCCATCTGCCAGCAGACGGGTTCCCAAAATGGCGCCGGGCAAGGCTCCCAGCGGCAAGGGGAGACGCCGCCCCAACTGGCGGCGGACATCGGCCTCGGCGCGCACCCAGCGCACACTGCTCATGGGAATATCCTCTACCCGCAGCCCCCAACGGATGCGCATGCCATTGCGCTCCAGCAGATAAACTGCACTGCGCAGGGCGAACCAACGATAGACCGTCCCCGGCACAAAGGCTGCCGCAATCAAGGCAGCGACTAGATAGAGAATGAACTCCAAGCCAATGGGAGCGCGAAACATCTGGAATAGGCTAAGCCCACTGGCTGAGCCAAAGATGATAGCTAATGCAGCTTGAAAGAGCATTCCCTGGCGCCGCGGCGGAGCAAAGGCAACCTTTTCGTCCACAGCGCGTATCTTATCATAAAAAGCCCTGTAGACAACCAGATGATATTTGACAGACTGATAAATTTCTGCTAACCTATCCAGTAGGAGAATCTTCTTTGACTGAAAGGAGGGCATCATGTAACCGATCTTGCCAGAGATAAAGCCATCTTGTAAGTTTTAGTCTTTTGGTTCTTCTTTGTAATTACCTACCATAGGCTCTACTTGGCAGGGCGGACCGTCCACGAAGTTTTCACGAATGCACGAATTGGGCTGTCATTTGTTTATTCGTGGTCCCTTCGGGGACGGTTTTCTCAGCAAATCATCAACACGATTTGTGATGGTAGGTTGTTACTCTTCTCTTGGATAGAAAGGATGAGGTTTGATGAAGTCAAGATTAATTCCTGCTTTTTGTGGAATATTGCTGCTTGTCAATGTATCCTGTATGTTCATCGAGTCAATCTTTTCACCACAAAAAGTTCCGAAAAACGAAATTAGCCCCACTGAATCTTCTTTACCCATACCGCCTACGGATACCCCCATTCCCTTACCCTCTAAGACTCCAACGATTACCCCTTCACCAACCAGAGACTTTCAAGCTACGCTGGCGATCCGAGAAACAAACGTTGCTAAGACTGCTACAAGCGCAGCATTTCAAAAAACTCAGAACGCAAACCCCATGGCAGAATTGGTTGAGAAACTGTACAACGATGGGTATATAACTACAAAGGATGGGACATTCTCCAAATTGGATAATTTTTCAGAACAATGGGCAAAATTAGATTGGTATCAATACTGGTATCAAGGAGACGAAAAATACGCCAATTTTGTGCTGAGTTTTTCGGCCGCGATGCAATCCGCCAGCGATAAAGCCAACTGGCATCATGCCGGCTGCGGGGTGGTCTTTCGCCATGTTGACAATGAGAACCACCTGTTCCTGATCATTGCTCAAAATGGGATCATGTCTTTACGGAAACGGGTTAAGGATGTTGTCTACCTTGTGCGCGATTCCAAAAAATACAGTTCACAAATTCCGGTTGAAAATGTTTATGTTAATCTAATCGTTGATGGGATGAACGTAATCATTTTTGCGGATGGCAATCCGATCCTCGAAGCTCGCGATCCGCTCCTGGGGTCAACGCTTCGCGAAGGCCGGTTGGCTTTCTCGGTGATGTCAGGAACAAACAAAGGCTACGGGACACGCTGTTCAATGACGGACATCTGGCTTTGGGAATTGAAGTAGAAAACGGCAAGAAGACACGCCAGAAACAAAATCCCTCTCGAACTGTGAGAGGGATTGCGGAACGAGAGACAAACCGATTCGGTTCGAGCTACTTCAGCATATACGTAACGCTGACATCCACCTGCAACACCGTCTGACCGGGGGCAATCGGCACGGCCGCCTGCATCGCTAAGCCGGCGCCGCCGCGCCCATCGTAGATCGGATAGGGGGTAGAGGTAAAGGTAGAAATGTACATAATCTCGCCGAGAGTCACGCCGGCTGCTTTGGCAAGTTCTTCCGCTTGCTTTTTGGCATCCGCCACGGCAGCGGCGCGCGCTTCAGCCAGGGCAGCGGTTTTGTCTTCTACGTCAAAGTTGATGCCGCTGATCGTGTTCGCCCCGGCGTTCACCACCGCATCCAACAAATCTCCGATCTTGGTCAGATCGCGCAGGGTAACATAGACGGTGTTATCTACCACATAGAGAATCCCGGTCACTTTGCCCTGCGGATCGAATTGCTGTTGGGGATAGATGCTGAAATTGGTGGTCTGGATGTCCTTGGCAGCGATGTTGAACTTCTTTAGCGCTTCGGTGACTTTCTGTGAGCGGCTGGTGTTCTCCGCTACCGCTTTGCTCGCTTCGGCGTTTTCGGTATGGACGCCAATGTAAATGTAGGCGATATCGGGAACTAGGTAGGATTTTCCTGTGCCGGTCACCGAAAGGGTGCGCGGTTGCGTTTCGCTCGCGGCGGGTGGCGGGGTTTGGGCAAAAGCCCGTCCGCCTGCGCAGGCAGAGAGCAACCAGGCGCCGCACAGCACAACAAGCAGAGTTAAAATCGATAACTTACGCATATAACATCTCCTGATTTGAATAGATTTCGCATTTTGCAATTCTTAGACGAGCGGAAGCGTAAGTTTGTTCCCAAGAGGGAATGGATTCATGGTACAAAGCTAGAGCCAGCGGTTTTCGATTGACTCAATCGGGACTCTGCTTCGCCTCCAGAAAAGCCTGCAACTGTTGATAGAGCGCTTCGGGGAGTTTGTTTCCCTTTTGGGGAATGACGCGCTTCAGGTGATCGGCTTTTACGACCGGGATAGGCGTTTCGTCCACTTCCAACACGCAGCGAGGATGGGTAAAGACCACCACAGCGTTGAGCGGAATTGCCTCCCCAGCGGTAATTTTCTGACCGAATTCGCGGCGCAGGAACTCCTGGGAGGAAAGGGCAGCTTTGATTGGATCTCCTAAATGCTCTTCAACGATATAGCGCAGGGCGCGACCCAGGCGCATATATTCCTTCCAGCGTCCGTTTTTATAGAGAAAACGCCCCTCTAAATTGACCGTTTCTAATACGGTCACCCCAAAGGGCGTGAGGAGGATGTGATCGGCAGCTTTATGGGCATAATGGTAAAGACGATAGCTGTTGCTCAGGCTCTTTAATTCGCCATCCAGAACCATCTCCGGACGCGGTTTACGAACCCAACGATTGGCAAAATAAATGCCCACCATGGCAGTAAACAGCCCCACGATCATTAAGATCGACGCAAGCAACTGACTGCGCGGCAAGAAATAGGGCAAAAGGGTGGCAGCCAGGAGGGTAAACAAGCCGCTCAGGCTGGCAATGTTGGCAAAGCGGGAGCGCCAGGCTACCTTCCGCGCATCGATGATGGCTTTCATGGGATGTGGTACATGCGGCGGTAGATCGGCGCAAGCGCGGTATAAAGCTCGCGATACTCGTGGTACAGATCGGTATAGCGGGCATGCAATTCCCGATTCGGCTCAACCACGCGGCGAATGCCGATCAGATCATCGATGTCATCGACACTGGGGTAAATGCCCATGCCCACCGCGACCACCAGCGCGGCCGCCATCGCTCCGGCCTCCAATGGATGCTCGACAATGTGTAAGGGGTGACCGGTGACATCGCTGATGATCTGCGGCCAAATCTCACTGCGGCAACCACCGCCGATCGCATTGATGGCCTCGAAATCAAAGCCAAGACGGTTTAAAGCCTCGCAAATCCAGCGGATGTGATAGGCAACCCCTTCCATCACCGCGCGGGTGAAGTGGGCGCGCTGATGCCCCAGTTGCACGCCAATAAAGCCGCCGCGGGCGTAGTGATCCAGCACCGGGGCGCGCTCGCCGGAGAGCCAGGGCAGGAAAATCAGCTTATCCGAACCAGGCGGCACTTCGCCGGCCAGCTTGCTCAAAAGGTTGTAGGTCGATTCACCCTCAACCCGCGCTTGCTGCGACTCAGCCTGGAAGAAAACATCCCGAAACCACATCAACGCTCCACCGCCGGTTTCCATCTCGCCGGCGATAACCCACTTTTGGGGATGATAATGGCTCAAGCCCCAAAAGGGTTTTTCGGGATCGTTGCGGAACTGGTCAGCCGAAATGCCCACCCAGGTTGCCGTGCCAATACACAGATGGGCTTTGCCAACCCGATTAGCGCCGGCTCCCGATTGAGCCGCCGAGACATCCCCGCCGGCGTTGACGACCGGTGTGCCCGGCAGCAAACCGGTCAAACGGGCGGCTTCCTCGGTCACCTCGCCAATGACTTCCGTACATGGCAGAGCCGGCGGCAGCTTTTCCAACGGAATGCCCAACAAATCGCAGGCTTCTTTTGACCAGGTGCGCTGGTGCGGATCGAAGAGGAAATAGCACGAAGCGCCTACCCAATCGGTAACGACCTTGCCGGTCAACTTGAACAGAATGTACTCTTTACAATCGAAGAGATAAGCTGTCCGCGCCCAGATGTCTGGACGCTCTTCTTTAATCCACAGGATTTTGGGCGGGACATCTTTGGCGGTCGGGATATTGCCGGTGTATTGGAAGAGTTTGCGGGGGGTATCGCCCTCCATCAGGCGGTCGGCCTGGGGGACGCTGCGCAAATCCAGCCAACTGAGCATGGGCAACAGCGGTCGGCACTGCTCATCGACCGGCAGGGTGTTAAACATCTGTGCCGAAATGCCCACCCCTAAAATTTCCGCCGCATCGATGCCGGATTCCTGAATGACCTTGCGGGTGGTCGCCGCCACCGTTTGCCAGAGTTCCTCCGGGTCTTGCTCCACCCAATCGGGTTTCGGGTAAGACAAGCCATAATCCTGATAGGCTGAATGGATCACCACTCCTCGCAGATCGGTCAGGACCGCTTTATCGCCGCCGGTGCCGGTATCGTGGGCGAGAATATATTTCTTTTCGGCCATCTTCATCACCTGTGCATCAGTTCTTCGACGTCTTTGTACCACTTGATGCGTTCCCCCACTGCGCCGCGCAGTTTCCACTTGCGGGTTTTAGGTTCGTTTTCGATCATCTCTTGCAGTTTATGAATGCGCTGGCGCACCACGCGGCGGTCTTCATCTGTCAGACGCGGATAGCGCTCCAGTTCTTCATCCACCAGCTTGAGATTTGCGGTCACCGTGCGCCAGAAACCCCAGTCGTTGGCAAGGATTTTGGCAATTAACGCCCCATTGATGGTTTCGTTGTCCTGATCGCCAACCTCATGTTCGCGCAACAACATGATCGTATCGATCAGGTCTTTCTCGTTGATCTGCACAATTTGCATCTTCTCCAGCAGCAGTTCCGCCAGCGGCAGGGTGAGCGTTTCCACCTCCAGACGGCCACTGAAATCGATCACGTGACAGAAATCGAGCTTGTTGAAGAAGATATCGATATGCCGTCCGTACACCGGATCGTGGAAGAGCAAGCGCGATTCACTGAACAGTTGCGTTACCGCTTTGTCCTCTTCATATCCAAGCTCTGCCATTAACCGGCTGATATCCTTGAAGAATCTCGGATAAGAGGCAAAGTCGATATCGGTAAATTTACGCCCTAAATCATCCTGGATATAGCCATATTGGGGACAATGGGTGCGAAACGCCAGCGCCCCGATCAGGCGCAGGATCATGTGCTGGTTTTCCGGCTGAGCGAGAGCATCCAGAATGCGGGTGCGTTCGGTGTAGAAATCCTCTTGTATCTCTCCGTATTTACCCATCCTCATCCTCTCTACCCGGCGATGAGCAGGTGACCCTTTACTTTTCCATCTTCCAGATTGATGAGGGCGGCTTTCATAATGCCTTCGGCGTACTCGCTGCCGGCATTGATGCACAACGTGCGCCCAATGCGGGCGTGACCCGGCGATTCGTGGATGTGACCATGCAAAGTGAGCAAGGGTTGCACCTTTTCGATAAAATTGCGCACGGCGATCGAGCCGGCCGATTTCATGACCACTTGCCCCCCCTGGGTGACGATCTTCAAATCCTTATCCAACTCTGGGCAAGAATCCAGGCCGGATTGAACCGGCGGAACATGCAACACGCAGATGGCACGTTCGGGATTTTGCACCATCTCAGCCAGTTGATCGAGCTTCTTCTGGAGTTCATCCTCTTCGAGATCTCTGGCGCATGCCCAGGGGGTCATATTGGCGTTTGAATTGCCGTATAGCTCATAGCCGCCGACGATCTCGAAACGGCGCATGTCTGGGTTGTGGATGTGCTCATAACCCTCAATTTCGGCATCGATAGAAGCTAAATCGTCATTGCCCGGCATGAAGTAAAGGTGCTTGTTTTGGGCAGCCAGTCTCTCTTCAGCCAGAGTCATCCACTCACGCACCCGTTTACGCATCTCCTCTTCAAAGCGAGCATCCAGCTTTTGACGATCCTTCTCTAGCTCCTCAGCTTCATCTTTCTCAAGGACAATGGGATAGAACCCAACGTTGCTGATAGCCCGTTTGACCTTTTCAAGTTCTTCGGGGGTACGGGCTTCTTCTCTGCGCCCGAAGAGGTAACCCACATATACGCCGTTTCCCTCATTAACGACCGGGATCATCGCCTTACCGGTGACATCCCCACCGACAATCAGCACCTGCGCGTTATACTGATTGGCGGCATTCAGGAATTTGCGGAAGACCTGCTCCGAGCCGTGAAAATCCGATCCATATAAGATACGCGTAATTTTCGAACCACCGATGATGTTGCTCAGTTTCATTTTTTCTCCTTGTTTCCTCTCTGCTGGTTGAAGAGAGGATGTAGGTTTTGCCTGATACACTGCCTCACGGTCTCCCCTCTCCCCCTTGGGAGAGGGGTTGGGGGTGAGGGCGCTCCCGTTCCCTCATCCCCGGCCCTTCTCCCTAAGGGTGAAGGGAGTGCGCAAGCGGGGCTCTTTCTCCCCTCGCCCCCCTGGGAGAGGGGATGGGGGTGAGGGTCCTCTCCCTCATCCCCGGCCCTTCTCCCTAAGGGAGAAGGGAGTCCGCAAGCGGGGCTCTTTCCCCCCTCGCCCCCTGGGAGAGGGGTTAGGGGTGAGGGCCAGTTCTAAACCGGCGGAATGGACTGGAACGTCCAGTTGATATCGATGCCCTCGTTCTTGAGCCGATAGGCGCGGGCAGCGAAGAAGACCACCAAACCGCTGATCACAAACGCCGCCAGGGTTCCTAAGGTACCGATTCCGATGCGTCCACCCACGGCCGGGAAGAGGAAGGAAGCGATAATCATCCACAGCAGGTAGGCTAGGGTAATGGCGCCTACAATGGTGATCACCGGCACCTTACCGATCTTGCGGCGGACAAAGGCAGACGAGTTTTCAAAGAGATCCGGCTTCAGATACGGGAACAGAGTCATGGCAGTGACCGGCACCAGTTGTGTACACACGGCAAAGAAGACGAAGTTCAACTGGGCGCCCATCACCCCACCCAGGGCAGCATCGATCACGCCGATCTCGGCGATGATGGTGATGATGGCGATGGCGACAATCGGGCTGTGCAGTTTGGGGTGAATGTAACACACCTTCTCCGGGATCAAGCGGTCGAAGGACCAGGCGAAGATGATGCGGCTGCAGTAGAAGAAATAGGTTTGCGCCAGGTTGATCAGAGTGTACACCCAGCCGACCAGGACGATGAGCAAGAGCGGAAAGCTGGGGCGCAGAACGGCCGCGTAGAAGATGATCCACGGCATGGTCAGACCTTCATAATCCGACTGGCTCAGGTAGCTTTCGGCAGCAATCCATTCGAGCGGCACCAGTCGTTGCAACAGCAGCGCGCCAACCACAAAGATCGCCCAGGTGACGATCAACGAAGACCAGCTACCGGCAATCAAAGTGCTTTCTGCCTGCTTGACTTCACCGGCAAAGAAAGTGGGAATATAGTAGCCGTAGAAAATCCAGAAGCCCATGATCAAGCCGGCCAGAGTCATCACGGCTACGTTAGGGTTGATGACCATGCCATATTGTTTCGCCAGCTCGATGCGCTCAGCATAACTGCCTTGCCCCATGAATTTATCCCAGGCGGCTGGGAAGGCATCCGCCGGCGCTGAGCCGAGCTGGAAGTAGAGCACCGCCCAAGCGAGCAAGCCGAGGAAGAAACCCACTTCCAGAATGCGCAGGATGGTGCGGGTGGGCAGAATCATCGTCACAAAGGTAATGATGGTGCAAATGGTGCCGATAACGATGATGCCGGTAGGAGATTGCGACCAGGTTGCAAAGTTCAAAAAGCTCTGGTTGTTCAGCACGATGCCCATGGTCTGCATCAAGGTGGGCAGGGCGCTGCTAGGGATCCAGGCGATGAGCGCGCCGGCGACCATCGCACTGAAAATCACCAGAGTCCAGCTCGCGGCAAAGGCAAGGGGGGCATTCAGGGTGCGGCTGGCAAGGGTGTAATCTGCAGCCGAACGCGGCATGGTTGCCCCAATGGCAGCATAGGTGTAGGCATGGAATAAGCAGAGGATCATCGCCACGGTTAAGACGCCGATGATGCTGCTGCCAGGCCAGACACCTGCCACCCACGAATAGGGGATCAAACCGGATGAAGATAGACTGATGCAGTGAACGCCGAACACCATGGCGCCAAAGACGCCAATGGTGCGCACCAGCCCGGAGCTTTTGCGGGCATAGAGACGGCGATCGCCGCTGATGGCTGTTTCAGCTTGTGCCATTTTCTGCCTCCTAAGAATTTTAAGATAAGGTCTTTAGAAGGGCTTTTGCCATGCTGGGCAGGCAGGGCTCCTTCCTTAGGATAATGAGGAAAGCTGAAGTGTTTTGCAAGATTCTTGCTGCCGTTTGATCCTCCTTTCTAGCTCGAAGCTTGTGACAGCACCTCAGAAACGGAACGCTCGACCGCTTGAACCTCTGAGACAGGCGTTGCGAGGGTAACCTCCATGTGGATGCGCGCAAAATCACTGCGCAAAAAATCCTGCGAATACTCAATGGGCTTGCCGCTGGCAGCGTTATACAGAACGCGGGAGAGCATCAACAGGGGGAAACCTTCCTCGACCCGAAGTTGTTTGGCAACGACATCGTTGGCTGCCACGGCTTCCACCGTTTGAGAAATCCGTTGCAGGTTTGCGCCATAAACGCCCACCAACAAATCGAAAATGGGCGTTTTTTCCAGATCCCATTCTTCTAAGTTTGGGCAGCGGGAGCAGGGAAAAAAAGCGCGTTCCAGAATGACCGGAACGCGATTGGCAAAACGCAGGATAACCACCCGATAGAGAGGATGCCCGATCTCGACTTCGAGTTGCTCGGCGAGACGGCGACTGGCAACCACTTCGCTGAATTCGAGCAACTGACTGGCCGTTGCCAGATTACGATCGCGCATGGCTTTGAGATTGTTGATCAATTCGTGAGATTCATAGGTAACGCGCGGCTTGGCGACATAGGTGCCGGAGCCATGGCGGCGTTCCAACAGTCCTTCGCTGACCAGTTCGGTTAGGGCTTTGCGCACCGTCATGCGACTGACGCCGAGTTCCTCGCTGAACTCGCGTTCTGATTGCAGCTTGCTCTCAGGGGGCAATTTGCCGGAGAGGATCAACTCGGCAATGTGCTCTTGAATTTGAACGTAGAGCGGTTTATTCAGTCCACTGGTCACTTATACCACTTCCTTTGATTTCGGCGGTTTTTGTTCCGGCTAGAACAAAGTGGTATATGGTATAGTTGGGTTTTAATCGGCGATAATAAGGCTAAATATCCTGTATTATACAGGAATTTTTGCCAAAAATCAAGAGGGGATCGACAAAAATATTGCCAAAACACGGAAATTCTTCCCCAGATGGCAAACCTGTGTGCCGACGTCTCAAAAGTGGTATATGGTATAGAAAGGACTGTTCCATAACCAAACCAGATTCAACAAATACGAATGGCTCTCGGCTCAATCGCTCCTGTCGGCGGAATGACTTTTCGAGTAAAATATTTCTGGCAGAAGGAGGTCGAATGGGTAAGAACAAAACGAAACCCAAATTAACCGAACCCTGGCGCAGAATTCACGGGGCAATCTGGCTGATCGGCATTGCCATTCTTGCCTGGCAAAACTGGTGGTGGCCAGGCATTCTCGTCCTGGTGGCATTGAGTTCCATCCTCGAAGCGATCCTGATGCAGAAAGTGCCCGAGGCCTTCGAAGTTGAATCCGCTCAGGAAGCAAGCGCAGCAGAAAAGACGCCCTCAAGCACTGCCCCTCTCGCGGCTACTTCCGCCAACCCTCTTCACCGCTTGCCCAGCGAATGCCCCAAATGCGGCGCGCCGGTACGCCCCATGGCTGTGCAGTGGGATCAACCAGGTGCTGCCTATTGCCCTTACTGTGGGGGTCTCCTGCCCCTGCAACCAGAGCAACCGTGAAATCGTTTGGCGGACAGGCAGAGCAGAACTCGCAAGCAAATCCTGGTCAAAATGGAGAGAAGTTCAAAACAAGGAGCTTAGACCATGAAAATGGAGAACATTCCTTTTGGGGTGACCGATTGGGAGAAAATCGAACGCACTGAACACAAAGGGGAGCGCGGGGTTGCTATTTGGCGCACTCAGCAATTTGACCAGATTCGCGTGCGCCTGGTGGAATACTCGCCGGGCTACTTTGCCGATCACTGGTGTTCGAAAGGGCATATTCTGCTCTGTCTGGAAGGGGAATTGCACACCGAATTGAAGGATGGGCGTACCTTTGTGCTCAAGCCTGGCATGAGCTATCAGGTGGCGGATAACGCCGAACCGCACCGCTCGCACACCGAGACAGGCGCCAAGTTATTCATCGTCGATTGATCTGCCAGATGCCTAAAACGGCGTATCCGAACCAATGTAGCAGGCAATGCGCTCGCCTGCTGGGGGGATACTATACCTATGCAAGTGAAAAAAGCAAAGGGACACGGGTCTGGCTGGCTGTACCGTTCTGAAGAAAGCCGAGCTTATGGGGTTTCAAGCTGACTCAAAGTCATGATCAAGGCGTCTTCGTGCGTGTCCTGATAATAGGCGCGGCGCCGGCCAACCACTTCGAAGCCAAAGCGCCGGTAGAGGGCCTGGGCGGCTAGGTTGCCGGCTCGCACCTCCAGGGTGGCTGTGCGCATCCCTAACCGCGCGCATTCTTGCAAGGCGGTTTGGAGCAACCGCGTGGCAATGCCGCGGCGACGGTAGTCGGGATGAACGGCAAGGGTGGCAATGTGTGCTTCATCGACCACTAACCAGACGACAATTGCACCGACCACAACCCCAACGCCTTCCTCCCCCGTTAGCTCGGCAACCCACAGGCGCGAGGCTTTATTTTCCATCAGCTCATACCGGAAAGCGTTGGCTGGCCAGGGTAAACTGAACGAAAGGCTATCGATTTGGTGAACGCTCCCCAAATCATCAACCCGCATGGGTCGGATAACAATTTCGCCATCCAGGGAAGGAGAGGTAGGGTTAGGTTGGGATAGGCTCATGGTAATGGAGATAAATCGGGGCGAGAGTGGTCGGATCGGCAACCTGACCGGCCTGCCAGAGCGCCCAGCCGAGCTCGGCTAAGCAGCCAGCGCGCCGCAGGCAGAGCCAGGGAGGCGCCAGTTGAACGTTGGGGTTCGCCGAAAGTGCCTGCCGTTCGGCAGCCTCAAATTCGCCGCACAGCCAGGTAGGTTGCGCAATTGTCGCCGCCAGTTGTTCGTGGGTCAGGATTTGATAATCGCCCTGCGCTCGCCATTCTCCGTCTTGACATTCGTAGCGGCGCAAGGCAAGTCTTCCCCGGCCGGCACGCAGGGCAGCGATCATGGGCAGGTTGAGGGGTGGTTGGGCGGCGGCCAGAATATCCAGGGTCGGCACCCCCACCAGCGCTATCCGCCCGCCAACCGCAAGCCCCTTGGCAAGGGCAATGCCCACCCGTAAAGCGGTGAAAGAGCCCGGACCAATGGCGACCGCCACACAGGTCAGGTGGCGAGCCGTCCTGCCCAGGCGTTGCAAGGCTTGATTCACCATGGGCGCCAGTTCAACGGTATGATAATCGCTGCTCCGCCAGGTGTGTTCGCACAGCAGGCTTACCCCATCGTACAAGGCAAGGCTCACCCAGTGGGTGGAGGTGTCTAAGGCAAGCAGCAGCGGCGGTGGATTGCGCATTAAGGCACTCCGTAGAGCTGGCGGCGCAGCTCGGTGAGCAGGTGCAGATAGTGTTCACCGTTTGCCTTGAAGACCATATCGCGCTGTTCGTCATCCACCCAGCGCAAGGTGACCCACAGATTGGCGGTGGGCAAAGCTGCCTGAACGCGCTCTGCCCACTCCACGACCAACGGGCCGCTTTCCAACATTGCCTGAAGGTCCAAATCTTCCGCTTCGGCAGGACTGCTCAGACGATAGGCGTCGAGATGGTAGAGACGTTTGCCTTCTGGATGGCGATAGACATTCACCAGGACAAAGGTAGGGCTATTGGCCGCATCGGAGGAACCCCAGCCAGCAGCAATCCCCTGCACCAGGGTGGTCTTGCCGCTGCCCAGCTCCCCACTCAGGCAGAGCAAATCCCCCGTCTGTAGCAACGCTCCAACCCGCACCCCCAGGCGGCGCGTTTGCTCAGGGCTGCGGCTGATGAACTCCATGGACTTATCGTCAAAGATCGGCATCAGATGGATTATATGCGCAAACCCTGTCTGGACACAAGGTTAAGCGATGATTTCCAGTTTGCCAATCGACGCCGAAACGCGTTTCAACCCGACCGACTCGAAATAGACATCCACAACTTCATCGCTATCCTTCAACGTGCTGTTCAAAACCATCCCTTCCCCCCAGATCGGATGGCGGACGCGATTCCCTGGCGAGAAGTGCTTTTCGATGATCGGCGCCGAGGGCGGCGCGAAAGCCTTCTGTAACTTCTCTGCCAGGCGGTTTTTGGCAAACCATCCCCGTTCGGCAGCCAGGGATTGAAACTCCACCAACTGAGGTGGAATATCCTCCAGAAAGCGCGAAGGCGCCTGGGGTTCGGCATAACCGTAGGAGCTACGCGTTTGGGAATAAACCAGATACAGGCGATCTTTGGCGCGAGTGATGCCGACATAGAATAAGCGCCGTTCTTCGTGGAGTGCTTCGCTGTCGTCCAGCGAACGGGCATGGGGCAGGCTGCCCTCGTTGAGGCCGACGATGAAAACTACTCCAAACTCCAACCCTTTGGCGGCGTGCAAGGTGAGCAGGGTAGGAGCATCGTTGCCTTCGGCGAGGGTGTCCTGATCGGAGACCAGCGCCACCCGTTCCAGAAAAGCTTCCAGGCCGGACTGGTCGAACTCGGCTGCCAGGCGGCGCAATTCCATCACATTCTCCCAACGGTCTTGTCCTTCGTCTGTGCCATCATCCAGGTAGGCGCGATAGTCAATATCGCGCAGGACTTGATCCAGCAGTTGCAAAGGCGTGGTTTGTCCCATTTGGGCGCGCCAGCTTGCCAGCAGGTCGCCAAAGCGGGCAACGGCGATCACGGCGCGCTGGGGAAAGACCCCCGAAACAGCACTCTCCGCTTCGGCAGCGATGGCAAGGATTGCCTGGCCGCTGCTCAACTTGCGCTGTTGGGCATAGGCGCGCAGGGCAAGCACAGTCTTATTGCCGATGCCGCGTGGCGGGGTGTTCAAAACACGCCACAAGCTGACCTCATCGGCCGGGTTGTGAATGATGCGCAGGTAGGCGATCAGGTCTTTGATCTCGCGGCGGCCGTAGAAGCGTTGCGCCCCCACCAGACGGTAGCGCAAGCCGTGTTGCAGAAAGGCTTCTTCCAGCAGGCGGGATTGGGCATTGGTGCGGTACATGACGGCAATCTCGCCTGGCGATACCTGCTTGTGTTTGATCAGCCCGGCAATGGTCTCCACCACCCACTGGGCTTCATGCGTGTCATCGCGGGCTTCGATCACCTGCACCGTTTCGCCGCGGCCGCGTTCGGTGAATAACTGCTTGGCGGTGCGGTAGGGATGGGATTCAATCACGGCCATGGCAACATCCAGAATTGCCTGCGTGGAGCGGTAGTTCTGCTCTAACAAGATCACCTGGGCATCGGGAAAATCTTGTTCAAAGCGTAACACATTGCGGTAATCTGCGCCGCGCCAGCGGTAGATGGATTGATCAATGTCACCGACTACGAACAGGTTGCGATGATAGGAGCTGAGGTGGCGCACCAAGACGTATTGGGCTTGATTGGTGTCTTGAAACTCATCTACCAAAATATGTTCAAACAGGCGGGCGTAACGCTCTCTGGCTTCGGGAATTTGCTCCATCAGATAGACGGTGTAGAGGAGCAGGTCGTCGAAGTCCAACGCATTGTTGGCAAGCAAGAGCTCCTGATAGCGGCGGTAGATACGGGCGACCACCTCATCGCGATAGTCGTGCACGGGGAAGGTATCGGGCATCAAGAGCTCATTCTTGGCATAGGAAATCAGGGCATGAACGGTTTGCGGGCGATAGCGTTTCTCATCCAGGTTGAGGTCTTGCAACACCTGACGCATCAGGCTTAACTGGTCATCGCTGTCGTAGATGACAAAGTTGGCGTCGAACGGCAGGTGGCGCGCTTCGCGGCGCAGGATGCGGGCGCAGGTGGCATGAAAGGTTCCCAGGGTCAGGCCGCGGCCTTGCTTCTCGCCCAACAGGCGCAGGATGCGCGCTTCCATCTCGCGGGCGGCTTTATTGGTGAAGGTGACGGCTAGAATGGAATAGGGAGGCACCCCCAAAGCGCCGATTAGATAAGCCACCCGCTGCGTAAGGACGCGCGTCTTGCCCGAACCAGGGCCGGCCATTACCA
>Ga0308389_1000705_pt1 | contig 24388 bp, 21 predicted proteins | sample Hotspr2Sample148_FD_202362 | JGI IMG/M metagenome (GOLD analysis project Ga0308389, IMG submission 202362) | Hot spring phototrophic mat microbial communities from Mushroom Spring, Yellowstone National Park, Wyoming, United States - 20040719_148 ... | reverse complement strand
TAGAGCAAAAGTTCTTTTAAAATTTATTTAAGTATTTTGACAAGAAGGTTAAGGTAGATTTATAAATTTATTTTAATCTAAGAAACAATTTAATCTTAATACAAAGAGGATTTTCAATGGCTAATAAAGAAGCAAAAGCTCGAATAAAAATCAATAAACTTCTTGAAGAAGCCGGCTGGCGTTTTTTTGATAATGAAAATGGAAAAGCCAATGTTCTTCTTGAAAATAATATTAAAATTACCGAAGAAAGATTAAATGAGTTTGGAGAAAACTTTGAAAAAACTACTAATGGTTTTGTTGACTTTTTACTTCTCGATGAACAGGGCTATCCATTCGTTGTTTTAGAAGCAAAGTCAGAAGATAAAAATCCACTTTTTGGTAAAGAACAAGCTCGCCGCTATGCTATTTCACAAAACTGCCGTTTTATAATTCTTTCAAATGGAAACATTCATTATTTCTGGGATCTGGAAAGAGGTAATCCTCATGTAATCAGTCGCTTCCCTGCCCCGCAAAAAGTAAAAGGTTATACCACATTCAAACCTGATAGAGTAAGGCTAATTAATGAAATTGTTAATGAAGATTACATTGTTCTGACGTAAAAACCAGAGTACAAAAAAGATCCTTCTTTTATTGATGAAGCAACCAGAAAATCCTACATCGAAGAAAACAAACTTAAATTCTTGAGAAGATATCAGATGCGTGCTGTTCATTCTATTCAACAAGCAGTAAAAGATGGAAAAGATCGTTTTTTGTTGGAAATGGCAACTGGTACTGGAAAAACTCTTGTATCAGCTGCGATTATCAAACTATTTCTTCGGACATCAAATGCTCGTCGTGTGTTGTTTCTGGTGGATCGACTTGAACTGGAAGATCAGGCTTACAAAGCATTTGTATCGTATTTAAAAAACGACTACAAGGCAGTTATTTACAAATAAAATCGCGACGACTGGCGAAAAGCTGAAATTGTCGTTTCTACAATACAAACTTTCTTATCAAAAAATAGATATAAAAGACTTTTTTCGCCTGATGATTTTGATCTTGTCATCTCTGATGAAGCCCACCGAAGCATTAGCGGAAATAGTAGAGCAGTTTTTGAATACTTTATTGGTTATAAACTTGGACTAACCGCAACACCCAAAGAATATCTTAAGAATATTGATATTTCAAAATTAGGGGAAAACGATCCCCGACAATTAGAACGAAGAATTTTGTTAGATACCTACAAAACATTTGGATGCGAAGGCGGCAAACCTACATTCCGATATTCACTTTTGGATGGCGTAAGAGAAGGATTTCTTGTAAATCCTGTGGTTGTAGATGCAAGAACTGAAATTACCACACAATTGCTTTCTGAGCAAGGTTATTCTGTTATAATTGAAGACGAAGAGAACAATAATGTAGAAGAAACTTTTTTCCATAAAGATTTTGAAAAGAAATTCTACTCAGATAATACGAATAGAGTATTTTGTAAAGCTTTTCTTGATAAAGCTTATAAAGATCCAATAAGCGGAGAAATTGGCAAAACCATTGTATATTGTGTTTCACAAAACCACGCTGCAAAGATTACACAAATTCTCAATGAGATGGCTGACGAAATGTTCCCCGGAAAATATCAATCCGATTTTGCTATACAGATAACTTCAAGTGTTCCAGATGCACAGCAGTTTACCATCAATTTTACAAACAACCGACTTTCTGGCAGTGGGAATTTTATACCTTCCTATAAAACAAGTAAAACTCGTGTTTGTGTAACTGTTGGAATGATGACAACAGGCTACGATTGTCAGGATATTCTGAATCTCTGCCTTATGCGGCCTATTTTTTCTCCTACCGATTTTATTCAAATTAAAGGGCGTGGTACAAGAAAATATAACTTCACCACAGATTTTGTTGAGCCACAAATCAAAACACAAATCGGTGAAAAACAAAAAGAAAATTTCAAAATGTTCGATTTCTTTGCTAATTGCGAATATTTTGAAGAAAAGTTTAATTACAATGAGGTTTTAAAATTACCACCTTTAGGAACTGGTAATGTAGGTTCTGATTTACCTCGTATTTATGATGTGTATGAATCAAACAGAATTGATAAAATTTCAGTTATTGAGGAGAAACCTGTTGGTTATGAAGGAATGAAAATCGACCGAATGTATTTCGAGAAATTTGAAAAAACTATTGTTGAGCATCCTGAAATTAAGAAACAAGTTGAAAATAATAATTGGGAAGAATTACTTGATTATATCGAAAAGAATATACTTGATAAACCAGAAGAATATTTTACGCTGGAAAAACTAAGGGCTTCTATTAAAATTGATAGGCGTATTACTATGAGAGAAATTATTGAAAAGATTTTTGGAATTATCCCGTATTTTAAAACAAAGAATGAACTTTTGGATGAAGAATTTGATAAGTTTGATAGTCGTTACTTGCCAAAGGAAGAGTATTTTAATTATGCGAAAATTGTTTTCAAAGCATATATTCTCGATGCCGAGTTCAGGGCTATTATTGACAATAAAGATTTTACACTTTTAAATATTTCGCCTTATGGTGATGCATATAAAAAATTACCTCACGAATTAAGAATAGCCATTCCAGAATATATTAAAGATTATGTGCCTTTAAATAAATTTGTGGCGTGAGGTTTTTGAATTTTGAAAAATTTAACCACAGAGAGCACGGAGGTGCACGGAGAATTAAACTCTGTGCTTCTCTGTGTCCTCTGTGGTGAGAATAATTTTAACCACAGAGAGCACGGAGGATGCACAGAGAATTAAACTCTGTGCCTCTCTGCGCCCTCTGTGGTGAAATAAAATAAAAAACTATGGAAATAAATCAAATAACAGAAAAAATAATTGGTTGCGCAATAGAGGTTCATAAACAACTAGGTCCAGGACTTCTCGAAAGCGCTTATGAGGAATGTTTGTATTACGAATTACAGAACATCGGGTTCGATGTCAAAAAGCAACTTCCATTGCCGTTAATATATAAAGAAGTAAAACTTGATGCCGGGTATCGCATCGATTTAATGGTTGAAAACAAAGTTATTGTTGAGATAAAATCAGTAGATGCTATTGCAGATATACATAAAGCACAACTAATGACCTATATGAAACTCGCAAATATAAAAGTTGGATTATTGATAAATTTCAATGTTACACGTTTAAAAGATGGAATTATTAGATGGATAATTTAAAATCCTCTGTGCCTCTCTGTGTCCTCTGTGGTGAGAGTAATTTTTACCACAGAGAACAAAATTTAAAATCAGAAAACTATGTTAGACAACGAAACTAAACGAAAAATTGATACAGCTCGAGATATCCTCGTAGGAAAAGTGCCCGATCCTAAAAGTCAAGTAGAACAAATTACAATTGCTCTAATCTATAAGTTTATGGACGATATGGATCGAGAAGCAGTTGAACTCGGAGGGAAAAAAAGATTTTTCACCGGTGAATACGAACGCTATGCCTGGAGCAAAATTGTTGATCCCCGCATCGGCGGCTTCGAAATGATCAATCTATACAGCGAAGCAATTATCAAACTAAACCAAAATCCAAATCTACCTCAACTATTTCGTGATATTTTCAAAAATGCCTATCTACCATATCGTGACCCAGAAACATTAAAACTCTTCTTAAAAACCATAAACGAATTCACCTACGACCACTCCGAACGACTCGGAGATGCTTTCGAATACTTACTTTCCGTATTAGGCAGTCAGGGCGAAGCTGGTCAATTTAGAACTCCCAGACACATCATTGACTTTATGGTTCAAATAATTAATCCACAAAAACACGAAACTATCTTAGACCCAGCCTGTGGAACTTCCGGATTTTTAATCTCCGCGTATAAACACATTCTCAAAGAAAACACATCACCAAAGTATAGAGACCAAAACGGAAACAACGGCAACTACAGAGGCGATTTACTTACTGTAGAAGAACGAAAAAATCTATTTAAAAACTTCAAAGGCTACGATATCTCACCCGATATGGTGCGTTTATCACTTGTGAATATGTATCTTCACGGTTTTGTTCAACCACAGATTTATGAATACGATACACTTACAAGCGAAGATCGATGGAACGAATACGCCGATGTGATCCTTGCAAATCCACCATTTATGACTCCAAAAGGCGGAATAAAACCACACAAACGCTTTAGCGTGCAAAGCAACCGAAGCGAAGTGCTCTTTGTGGACTATATCGCCGAGCATCTCAATCCATCAGGACGGGCAGGTGTGATTGTTCCTGAAGGAATTATCTTCCAGAGTGCAAAGGCATACAAACAATTACGAAAAATGCTTGTCGAAAATTACCTTTATGCTGTTGCGTCGCTACCGGCTGGTGTGTTTCAACCATACTCAGGCGTAAAAACTTCTATTTTACTAATGGATAAGCAACTTGCAAGGAAAACCGACTCAATACTTTTTGTAAAAATAGAAAACGATGGCTTTGATTTAGGAGCCCAACGCCGATCTATAGATAAAAACGACCTGCCCGATGCGGCAAATGTTATTAAAGAATACATAAAAGCATTAAGAGAAGGAAAGATAGAAACTTTTACAGCCGACGAAAAACCTTGCGGTGCACTGCTTGTAAAAAAAGAAAAAATTGCAGAAAACGGCGAGTACAATCTTACTGGCGATAGATATAGAATTACTGAAAAAATAAAACACCAGAAATGGCCAATGGTGAGATTGGGAGAATTATTTTTAGAAATTAGAAATGGTAGAAATGTAGAACAGCTTGATGATAAAGGTAAGTATAGAGTATCACGTATACAAACAATATCAGATGGAACATTTGATTTAAATAGAACTAAATGGACTAACGATGAAGTTGATGAGAATGACTTTCTAAAGGAAGGAGATATTTTATTAAGTCATATAAATAGCGTAGAACATCTTGCAAAAACAGCCATATTTACTGATATAGATGAGAAAGTAGTACATGGAGTTAATCTTATCAGATTTCGTGCTGATACTACGAAGATTAATCCATTTTATGCAATAAATATCTTTAAATCTTTTCAATTTTTGGAACAAAGTCGTTCCTTTGCTCAAAAAGCTGTAAATCAAGCAAGTATAAAAACATCAGATTTGAAATCTATTCTCATCCCTCTTCCCCCTCCCGAAGTTCAGCAGGAGATTGTAGCGGAGATTGAAGGTTATCAAAAGCTAATTGATGGTTGTCGACAGGTGATTGACTCTTGGAAACCAGACATAAAAAATTATCTGGAAGAAGAACTCAAACTCTACCTCCAGCACCACCCCGAACTCCAAGAAGAACTCAAAGACGGCTGGAAAATGGTGAGGTTGGGAGAGGTGTGTGAAAAATTATTTGCCGGCGGAGATGTCCCCTCGAACTATTCTAAAGTAAAAGTAGATCAGTATCAAATTCCGATTTTAACAAACGGTATTGGTGAAAAAAGTTTATATGGTTACACAAACATCGCTCGTGTAAAAAAAAGATGTGTTACAATATCAGCAAGAGGCACAATAGGATACCCTGAAGTTAGAGATGAACCTTTTTATCCTGCAATTAGACTTATTGTTGCTGTACCAAATGAAAAATTACTAATGGCTTTATTTTTGAAATATATACTAAATAAAAAAAATTTTAATTCTACTGGAAATACCATTCAACAACTTACTGTACCACAAATTAAAACATTTTCATTTCCTCTTCCTCCCCTTGAAGTTCAGGAGCGTATTGTTGCCCGAATTGAAGCCGAGCGTAAGGTAATTGACGGCTGCCGTGAACTCATCAAAACTTATGAAGAAAAAATAAAACGAGTAATAGATAAGGTTTGGGATGAATGAGATGAATTAAAAAATTATTCTGTTTTTCAAAGATTTAGTAAAAGAAAATATATTGTAATTTAATAATCAAAAATCTTTATTGATTAACTAACTGCTTTCCAAAATAAACTTAAACCTGATAAATAAACTAAATTTGTTTTTATTTGAATCGCTTATAAAAATGTATTACTCTTATTATTTACAGGTTTTGATTAAATGCGGCTAAAGCCCTTAATATTCTTATCTTTATAATAACATTTGTATAAATCCAACTGCAATAGATAAAAAACACATCCAATGAGCATCTATTGCAGTTAACTTCACTGAACTGAAAAAATTATAATTAACAGTAGGCTTTAACCATATAAATTTATTTTGGACGGAAGTAGATTATTCAAATCTAATTGAAATTCTGTCAGTAACGCAATCATTTTACTACCTTTGTTTATCAGTTCTAAATCTATTAATCATTTCTTCATCATAGAAAGTTATCTAGAATTCCTTATCCATTTTAACCCTATGCTTTAAATTCACTGAAGTTATAACTATTTAGTCGCCATTTAAAGAGTATTTAATACATAAAACAAAATGAATTGAATTGAAAAAGATAAAGAAATAATTATCAGAATTAATACATTTTCACAAAAAACTTTATTCACATTATCAAAAAGAATTAGAGTTGAATAAGAGATTATTAAATCAGTAGAAAGACGATAAGGATAAATTATATTGATTAAACGAAATAGTTATCAAATCGGAACTAAACAAAGAAATATGAGTTTGGGAATAAAGTATCAATCAAAAAAACGCAAACAACAGGAGTGATAGTAGGAGCAATGAGTTTTAGGAATTGATATGATGGACACACCCTTTAGCCAGCAATAGAAAAGGCAGAAAGGTTATTGAGAAAGAAAATCATAAAAACAGCGACAGTAGACAGATTTTACCGAGGAGTCAGTAAAATAAATGAAATAATAATTCAATGTCCAAAACCATTAAACATAAGACCCAAACTAAATACAAACAGAACAAATTGAAGAAGCAATTTATTAGAAGAGAAGTGTTAGAACAAGTTATAGAACATTTGAAAAAAGATCATAGAATCAGAAGAAATTTTTACAATGTAGTAAGCGGAGCTGCAATAAATATTATCCTAAGCAAGATATAAATTCACAAGGGTGATGAAAAATTGGTCATCATCTTTTTGGCTTTTATATAATCTCCAATTTATTTTGCATATTATTTCATTATTAAATCAAGTTATTTGCTCTCAAAAATAAATACGAGTTTATACGGTTTGACTATTTTAGAAAAATTTCACTAATAATGATTTTTTTGAAAAGCATTAAAATGTTCTACTCAAAAGTAACTTTAGGAACAATTTTCAAGACCCTATTGTTTGGCTTTTAATAAAATCACAAAAAATGAGAATAATATGGAAAACAAAGTTGTAGTTATAACAGGTTCTAACAAAGGAATAGGTAAAGAAGCAGCTAAACAAATAGCTAAACTTGGGGCTAAAGTTTATATGGCTTGTCGTTCCCTTGATTCTGCTAATGAGGCTAAAGATGAAATTGTTAAAGAAACTGGCAATAATAATGTTTTTGTCAGATATCTTGATCTTTCCTCGATTAACTCTATCATCAAATTTGTAGAACAATTCAAAAAAGAAGAATCTAAACTTGATGTTTTGATAAATAATGCTGGACTGTGGACAAAAACAAAAAAATTAAATGACATAAATGTTGAACTAACTTTTGCTGTTAATGTTCTCGGGCATCATCTTCTGACAAAACTTTTACTGGATGAATTAAAGAACGCAGCACCTTCAAGAATTATAAACACAGCCTCTCACTATGCAGGTGGACTTGATATTGATGATATTAATTTTGACAAAAGAAAATACAATGAAACTCTTGCTTACAAACAAACTAAACAAGCAAATCGAATGCTAACTCGTCAATGGGCAAGAATGTTAGAGAATTACAACATTTCGGTTTATTCAATGACCCCAGGTTTCGTTCCTTCTACAGAGTTGTTCAGGGAACAAAATGTTATCGGCAAATTTTTATTGAAAGTATTTGCCTTAATAGCTGGAAGAACTATTGAAGAAGGAGCTGATACATTGGTCTGGTTAGCTATTGCAGAAAAAATCAATGGCACTAATGGTGGATTCTTTAATCTAAGAAGAGAAGAAAAATGTAAGTTTAATAATCCAGATGAAGAGAAAAGATTATGGGATAAGTGCGAAGAATATTTATCGATTATTGAAAATGTTAAAATTTAACATGATGCTTTATTAAATGTTTATTAAATTAACTTCCTCAATCACACTTAATTAATTATTTTTAAAAATCAAAGTTGAACATTAAGAGGTAAAAATGAAAGTTGGAATAATTGGAAGCGGGATGGTAGGGGCCACATCAGCTTATGCAATTATGATGCGGAAGGCTGCCAGTGATATTGTTTTAATTGATGTAAATGAAAAACGTGCAATTGCAGAAGCCCAAGATATTATGCACGCAGTTCCTTTCGCATCAGCTACGGACATTTATGCCGGAACTTATAAAGATTTGAAAGATGCTAAAATTGTTGTCATCGCTGCAGGTGCTAATCAAAAACCAGGTGAAACAAGGCTTATGTTAATGGAAAAGAATGCTGTAATTATGCACGACATTATATCTAAAACTGTAGAAGTAAATCCAGGAGTTATTTTTCTCGTCGCAACTAATCCTGTTGATGTAATTACTCACATTTGTATAAATATTGCTAAAGAATTTGGTATTCCCCAAACCAAAGTAATAGGAAGTGGTACTACACTTGACACAGCACGCTTCAGGTCTTTACTAGGAAATTACATTGGTGTTGATCCGCAAAATGTTCACGCTTATGTAGTAGGAGAGCACGGTGATTCTGAAGTCCTTTGCTGGTCTAATGTTGATATTGGTGGCGTTACTCTCGAAGATTTCATTGCTCATAGAAAAATTGAATTCAACGATGAGATTAAAAATAAAATTGATGATGGAGTTAGAAACGCAGCTTACAAAATAATTGAAGGTAAAGGATCAACTTACTACGGTGTTGCAGGTGCAATTGCAAAACTTGTTGATGTAATCAATCGTGATAATCGTGCTGTTCTCACCGTCAGCGCCCTTAAAGAAGATGTTGAAGGTGTTAAAAATGTTACCTTATCTCTACCTCATTTAATTGGTGGTGAAGGAGACTTAGGCGTTTTGCCAATTCAATTGAGTGTAAAAGAAAAAATGCTTCTCAAAAAAAGTGCTGAAATAATTAAAGAGAAGATTGATGAATATGAAAATAAATGAGAAAAACAAACTTCCCTTTCAAAATATGCCCAGTTTGTAGGAAACCATTTTCCTAGCGCAAGAAATGGAAAAATGTTTGGAATGATGTTAAATATTGTAGCAATAGGTGTAGAATGCATAGAAGATTTATTATCTCCAATACTTGAATTTTGAATTTTCATTTTCTTTTCTTCTATTGAATAAAAAGCGCTAATGAGAAAAGTAATTTATTGGTTTAGAAATGACCTAAGATTACACGATCAACCTGTGCTTAAAACATTTGAAAATAAAACGGATATCTTATTGCTTCCAGTATTTTGTTTTGATGAAAGATGGTTTGTAAAAATTAAATTTGGCTTTCCTAAAACTGGAAATTTCAGAGCTAAATTTTTAATAGAATCAGTTAATAACCTTAAAAGAAATCTTCAAAAAATTGGTTCAGATCTTTTAATAATTTTTGGAAAAACAGAAGAGAAACTTTATGAAATTGCAACTAAAATTAATGCAGATGAGATTTTTACTGAAAAAGAAGATACAAGCGAGGAAATTTTCATTGAAAATCAGTTGAAAAAAAAATTAAATATTCCCATTCATTTTCATCAATCAAAAACGCTATTAACAACGAATCAGTTACCCTTTCCCCTCGATAAACTTCCAGATGTTTTTACTAACTTTAGAAAAAAGATAGAACCATTGCTTTATTTAGTTGAGTCATTAGAACAACCTGAAAAGCTTCCCCAATATCCTGATGAATTTAGAACTGATAATACTTTTTCATTAAAAGATATAGGATTGATTGAACCAGTTTATGACTCAAGGTCAGTATTAAATTTCATTGGTGGAGAAACTGAAGGTCTAACCCGATTAAATAATTACATTTGGAAAGATAAACACATACTCCATTATAAAGAAACTCGGAATCAGTTAATTGGAGAAAACTATTCGTCAAAATTTTCTCCTTGGCTTGCAAATGGCTCCCTTTCCGCTCGAAAAATTTTTTGTGAGATTAAAAAGTTTGAAAAAGAAATTCAATCAAATATTTCAACCTACTGGCTTGTATTTGAATTATTATGGAGAGATTTTTTTCGTTTTGTTACAAAGAAATATGGTAACAAAATATTTTTAAATGGTGGAATTAAAAGTAAAACCAATAATTATAAAAATGATATTGAATTGTTTGAAAAATGGAGAACAGGGAAAACGGGTAATGATTTTGTCGATGCTAATATGATTGAACTGTTAAAAACAGGATTTATGTCAAATCGTGGAAGACAGAATGTTGCAAGTTACCTCTGTAAAGATTTAAATATTGATTGGCGTTGGGGTGCAAGTTGGTTTGAATCTCAGTTAATTGATTATGATGTCGCAAGCAATTGGTGTAACTGGATGTACATTGCTGGAGTTGGAAATGACCCAAGAGAAAATCGCTACTTCAATGTAAACAAACAAGCTGAAATGTATGACAAAGATAAATCTTATAGAAAACTCTGGCTCAATGAATAAAATCTCTGCCGCTCAATACGAAAACTCTATTGCTCGGAATGTAACGAAAGAGTTTATTTAAACATAAAGCCTCGATTATTAACAAATATTTGTAAAGGTGAAAAATACTATAAAATACTTTGCAGGAATTGATGTTCAGATAAATCGTGGTTGCTGCTATTACATTATTGATGATAATAAAAATTATGTATCCAGTGGATGGATAGTAAGAAAAATTTCTCATTCCTTCAAAGAACTTTTCATTGAACTTTGTGGTAATCAATCTAATATAATTGCAATTGGTATTGATGCACCAAGAATGCCAATGAAAAAACCTCGGAAAAAAAATTTTAACAGAAAAACGAATAGCTGGACAGAAATCAGTGTTGGGAAAGCAGGAAGAGAATGTGAAGTGATAATTAAATCTTATGGCATTGCAAATCCTCAATGGACAAGAAAATTAAAAGAATCGTCTGATTGGATGAAGTTAGGTTTTTCAATTTATAAATCTTTGAAAGACTTTCCTTTTGTTTATGAGGTATTTCCATCGGCTTCTTATAAAATGCTTAAAGAAGAAAATCTCAAATACGAACTATGCTTAAATGAATTTATCTACGGAGTTAAAGATTTACTCGATGCATCTGTTTCTGCTATAACAGTTTACGAATTCATAAATGGAAGAGGTTGTCAGGTAGGAGGTAATGATGGCCTTGGAACTATTGTGTTACCAAGAAAAATAGATGAGTTTATTAAATGATAAAAATTAATTTATTGTGACAATAAAATCATATCAATCATATTAGTCCAATATAAAAATATTTATGTGGCTAAAGCCTGCTTCAAGCTTTTAATTTTTTTTTTCAGTTCACTGAACTTAACTTCAATAGATGCTCATTAGATGTGTTTTTATCTATTGTAGTTGGATTTATTCAACTGTTATTATAAACAATAGGATATTTTTGGCTTTATTTACCTTTAATTAAAACTTGGTAATAATAAGAAATTAATACATTTTTTTAGGGGATTGAAATAAAAACGAATTTATTTTCTTTTATTTTGAACTAAAATCAAAGTTTATTGACCAGTTTTAGTTTATTTTGAACAGCAATGATTTGAATTTATATAATAGCACACTTCTAAATATATCATTTACTCTTACTTTGTGAATTACTTAAGTATAAATCTATTTTTAGTGTTGAAAATTTAATTTGTTGAATATAGCTCAACTATGAATTTAAGGAGGAGTACTCATTATAATAAAATATAATTTTGATAAGGGGTAAATGATAATATACTAATTCAAGTTTTTTGTTTTTTCTTTGTAGCTGCTGGAAATAAGATATTGTTAAGAATCAATCTATATCCAGGTGAATTTTTATAAAGATTTAAGTCAGTTGGATCTTCACCAACAAGGTGCTGATAATCTTCGGGGTCGTGTCCGCCATAAAATGTGAAAGTTCCTCTACCATAATTTCCATGAATGTATCTAACTTGATTTGTATTTTGTCTTTCAGCAAGAATAACGACTGAATTTTTAATTAGTTCTTTTCGAAACATTGTAGTTTGCCCCATAAATCCTCGAATAACATTTGTATGACATTGAGTTAGCATAGTTGGAACTGGGTCATATTTAGCAGAGAATTCAAATAAAGTAAAATAATCATTTTCCATATTACCAATTTCAGCTGGTTGAATGTCAATATCACTATATTCATAGATGTAAGGGTTCATTTCGAGTTTAAAGTTGGTGAAAGCTAAAGTTTTATTAAAATCCAATTTAGATTGAGCATCGGGGTCAGCGGCATCACCATCAAACATTGGTGCACAAATATCAACATTCTCAGCTGCTAATGCAATATCGTAAGTATCAGTTGCGCTACACATTGCGAAAAGAAACCCTCCATTACCAATATAAGCTTTAATAGTTCTTGCAACTTCTTTCATCATTTCAGAAACTTTTTTGAATCCATTTTTAGCAGCATTTTTTTCATAAAGTATTTGTTGTTCTATATACCATTTGGCATTTGAGAAACTTGCAAAGAATTTTCCGTATTGCCCAGTAAAATCTTCGTGATGTAAATGAAGCCAGTCATATTTTGCTAAATCTCCGTTCAATATTTCATCATTCCAGATTTTGTCATAAGGAACTTTTGCATATTCTAAAGCCAAAGTAACTGCATCATCCCAAGGCTGAAATCCAGGTGGGACATAAACCGCAATTTTAGGAGCTTTTTCTAATCTAATTACATCCATATTATTATTTTCATCCTGAACTTCAGAATAAATTTTTATCGCAGAAGCACCTGATATTTTTTCAAACTTTACACCTTCTATTAAACATTCTTTTGCTATCTCATCTGCGTAATCAATCAGAAAAGAACCACCTCTATAATTTAATAACCAATCTGCTTTATATCCTTTTTCTAATGACCTGAAAGTTATTCCATAAGGCTTTAGATGATCAGTTTGAGTTAAATCCATTGGAATGAAGATTTTATCTTGAGTATAATTCTCTAAATTTATTAAAATAAAAAGATAAAAAATTATAAAAAGTCTAAAACGACTTAATTTGATTTTCATATTAATACAAACAATTGTTGGATTTATGCGCTTTTAACTTTTGATTCTATGTAAATTGGTTCAGCTTTTTTTTCAACTACATCTTTAGTAATAATACATTTACTGATATTTTTCTTACTTGGTAATTCGAACATTATATCTAACATAAAATCTTCAACAATAGAACGAAGTGCTCTTGCACCAGTTTTTCTTTCCATAGCTTTGGAAACTATTGCGTTGAGTGCAAATGGGTCAAATTCAAGTTGAACACCTTCAAGTGCAAATAATTTTTTGTATTGTTTGAGAATCGCATTTTTGGGTTCAGTTAAAATGTTTTTTAATGCATTTTCATTTAGTGGATGAAGTGGTGCAATTACAGGAAGTCTTCCAATAAGTTCGGGGATTAATCCAAATTTCAATAAATCTTCTGGTTGAATGTATGGCAATAAATCAGTTTCATCAATGTTTTTTTTGACTTCACCAACGAAACCGAATTTATTTTGATTTATTCTTTTTGCAATAATCTTTTCAATTCCTTCAAAAGCGCCCCCCACAATGAAGAGTATATTTTTGGTGTTAACATTTATTAAACTTTGTTCGGGATGCTTCCGACCGCCTTTGGGAGGGACGCCAGCAATAGTGCCTTCTAAAATTTTTAGTAATGCCTGTTGAACACCTTCGCCTGATACATCTCGAGTTATTGAAGTACTTTCAGATTTTCTTGCTATTTTATCTATTTCATCAATATAAACTATTCCTTTTTGAGTTCGTTCAAGATTATAATTTGCAGCTTGTAGTAAGTGAACTAATACTGTTTCAACATCATCTCCAACATAACCAGCCTCTGTAATAGTAGTAGCATCAGCCATCGCAAAAGGTACATCAAGAATTTTTGCTAAAGTTTGAGCTAATAATGTCTTTCCCGTTCCGGTTGGTCCTATTAAAAGAATGTTACTTTTTTCTATTTCTACATCGTCAATTTCAAATAAATTTTTTCTGGAATGAATTCGCTTATAGTGATTGTAAACTGCCACCGAAAGAATTTTTTTTGCCCTTTCCTGTCCAATAACATAATCGTCTAAGGATTTTTTTATTACCTCTGGTGTATAGAGATTCCATTTTCCCTGACGAGCGAAATTGTTTGTAGTTTCATAATTGGATTTTAGTATTTCAACACTGCTTTGAATGCATTGATCACAGATGAAAACATCAGGTCCAGCTATTAAATTATTAACTTCAGAACTATCTTTACCACAAAATGAACATCTTATAATACCATTATGTTTTGATTTAGGCATCTTTTTCCTTTCTAATATTTTCTTTATTTAGACGATTTATCGACTCTCTTGCTTCATCAGAATAAATTGATTTTGGAAATTCCAATAAAAGATTTTTGTAACTACTTATTGCCTGTTCATAGTCATTTAATTCGTATTCATAAATTTTACCTTTCAAAAATAAGGCTTTATCTGAAAAAATGTTTTTTTCCTTTTGATTATAAATTTCATCTAATTTTAATAATGCTAATTGATACTGATTTAGTGCAACTTCCATCTCTGCAATTTTTATCAAACAAAATGGTTGTAAAATAAACGATTGTCTATTCGATAAAATTTCTTCGTAGATTTTTTTTGCTTGTTTATAATCTTTCTGAATAACAAGTATCTCAGCCTTTGAATATTTCAACAAGTTAATAGAATCGTTTTTAGCTGTATTTAATAATAAAGAAAATTCTAGAGCATCATTTGTGAAATCATTTCTAACATCATCTGTAATTTTTCGTAAATATGTACCAGCTTTATTGAAATTTCCTTCTACTGCATAAAGTTTTGCAAGGTAGAAATAAGATGATAATTTATCTTCTTCAATAAAAGTTGTTGATGATTCAATTCTGTTTAAGTAATCTATTGCGGATTGAAAATCGTTCTGTATAATTTTAATAAGAGCAACTTCTAATAAACTTCTGGAATAAAATCGAGATGTAGGATATTTGTTTATTATTTCGGAGAAAAATTCTTCTGCCGAATTTAAATCATTATTAACATAAAAATTTATTCTTCCTATTGAAAAAATTGCTTCTACTGCAACATCTGAAAATTTGAATAAATCGATAACTGATTGATATGCCTCTAAGACTAAATTAGTTTTGAGTTTATCAAAATATTTGGGAGAATAATAATTTTTCCATATATCGTTTTTTTGATTAAATTCATTCCACAAGATTGCTTCAAGAACTTTTGCCAAACCGAGTTTAGCAGTTGATTTAATTGAATTATTGTTCGAATTATTGTAAAGATATTCAAAAACTTTTTTAGCACTCTCATATTCTTTTTCATTTACAAGAAAGTTTGCAAAACTTACAAGTTGCTGTCCTGCATTTGATTGTTGATTTTCAATTTTTTTATAATATTCAAAAGCTTTATCAAATTCTTTAATTTCCGTGTGAAGTTTAGCTAATAAATTTAGGAATACAACATCATAGTTCTGATATTTTTCAACAATTTTAATGGAGTTTTTCAAAATATCTGGTTTGTTGATAAAACTAAAAATTTTTGATTCGATCACTGCGTACATATTTTGATTTTGAGTAAGTAGTTCACAATATTCTTTAACGGCAGATTCATATTGCATAGTAATCAGATATAACTCTCCAAGATCCATTGAAAAGATAGATTTGTCAGAGGATTTATTTTTACCAGCAGAAAGGAACTCAATTGCGATATCAAAAGCTCGTCTTTCAATGGCGTAATTTGCCATCATACGATAAGTGAAAGGATTTTCAGGATTCTTTTTTATAGGAATTTCCCAATTCTTTTTTGCTAAATCATAGTTTCCCATTAAATAGTAAACAGAACCCTTCAAACCATATAAAGAAATATCTTCAGGATTTACTGAGAGTTTAAGTTCAACTAATCTTATTGCTGTTTCGTATTTTTTAGTTAATAAATAAAGATTGTAAAGTTTGTTAAAATAATTGTGATTATTCGGATTTTTTTGATAAAGGTTTTCTACAATTTCAATAGCCTTTTGCAAATTACCAGATTGCTCATAACTTTCAGCAAGCATAAATTGATTTAATTCAAAAGGATCTTGCTGAGGTAATGCAAAAAATATTGGGAACAAGAGAATAATAAATTTCACTTAACTAATATCCTTTCTCATTAAGAAGTGTTTTATTTCTCCAAATAAAGTATGTGACTCTTTAACAATTTTATAACCATTTTTATCATAAAACTTCACTGCATTTTCTCTTGCATTAAGAATAATTTTTTTTGCTCCTTTTTCTAAAGCTTTTTGTTCTAATTCATTCAAAATCAATTTTCCGATACCTCTGCCCTGTAATTCGTTTTCGACTGCCATATATCTTATTTGTGCTTCATCAATGGAATTAAAATGAATACGACCACATCCGACTATTTCACCTTCAATAATCGCAATTATATGAATTGACTTTCCTTCAAGCTCGTCTTTTTCGCTACCTTTTGGTTGGTTCCAAGGTGCACGAAGAATTCGCCATCTTAAATCATAGTATTTATCAAACTCTTCGTCGGTTAAAGGAACTCTTACTATCATTGATTATTTAATAAATAATCTTCATCAATCAAGGCTCTATTTAATGCAGAGGAGGGAATTGACTTACTCGTTTTAGCACCAAGTAATTTAATTTTCTCAACTCCAGCAATAAGGTTTCCTCTGCCGTCGTGAACTTTTTTCATAGCTTCTTCATAACTTAATTTTGCTGCTTCAAGTTTTTTCCCAACATCAATTAAATCGTTGTAAAAACTTACGAATTTATCATAGAGAGCTCCAGCTTGACGGGCAATTTCTAAAGCGTTTCTATTTTGGTTTTCTTGTCGCCAGATGCTTGCAATTGTTTTCAATGTTGCAAGTAATGTCGATGGACTTACAATCACGATATTCTTTTCGAAAGCTTCATTAAAGAGATTAGAGTCGTTTTGAACAGCCAATGCAAAAGCAGGCTCAATAGGCATAAACATCAATACAAAATCAAGACTATTTAAATCGTAAAGTGATTGATAATTTTTTGAACTTAAGTTCTTTAAGTGTGAACGAATTGATATAATATGGTCTCGTAGAGCTTTTGATTTTTCATTTTCATCATCAGATGATACATAACGCTCGTAAGCATTTAATGACACTTTAGAATCAATTATAATACTTTTATTCTCTGGGAGATTTATGATTACATCAGGTTGAAATCTTTTGCCAGATTCATCAGTTATTACTTCCTGAACAAGATATTCCCGCCCTTTAACAAGACCAGATTTTTCAAGAATGCTTTCAAGTATAAACTCACCCCAATTTCCTTGAGTTTTAGTTTGCCCTTTTAATGCTTCTGTTAGATTTTTTGCTTCTTGTGTTATTTGCTGATTTAATTCATTCAACATAAAAAGTTGTTGACGCAAAGAAGAAAAACGATCAATGCTTTCTTTATTCGTTTGTTCTACTTTTCTTTCGAACTCTGTAATTTTTTCTTTAAGTGGGTTTAAAACTTCACTTAACTTTTCTTTATTTTGTTCCGTAAATTTTGCTGATTTCTCTTCAAAAATTTTGTTCGCAAGATTTTCAAATTCTTTTATAAACTTCTCTTGTAGTTCTTCAATTTCTTCTTTTTGTTCACTTAATTTTTGCTGAAGATTTGAATAGTCAGTTTTAAGAGATGAATTTTCCGATGTTAGTTTTACAATTTTTTCTCTTTCAATTTTTAATTCTGATTGAAGATTAATTTTATCATCTTCAAGAATTTTAATTCGTTCACCCAACTTACCATTATTTACTCTGAGTGAATTAATTTCTTCATTTAGTTTGTTAATATCATCAAACGAAAAGTTTTTTTTACTTTTATGATTAAAATAAGCTATTATATAGCCTAAAATAATACCAATAAATAAAAACAAAATTTCCATAATATTTTTCTTTGAATTTGAGAAAAATATAAAATGGTTATAAAAAATCTCGCTAAAGATAATAATTCTTTAAATCTTTTTTTGATGGAAAATATTAAACCTGATGAATCTTTCTATGATAGTTTTCATACATCTATAAAATTTATTTTTAATAAATATTAAAAGGATTTTAATTAAAATGTTGATGACCAACACATATTAATTGCTTACCGATGAAACTGATACAACCAATTTGAACAGATTATTAGATTTAGTTAATGTTAACCTATCCTATCTGTGATTAGATTTTGTTTGCACTCTAATTACAATGATTTACAATGATAAAATTCTTTGTGTTCTTTGCACTTACTTTGAGGACTTTGTGTTTAACTAAATAACAACATATCGTCACAACAGAACTTTAATTTTCTTGTTATGATTTTTTATATGAACATCTCGTTCTTACAGGACTTATCTAAAACACTGTGCTCTCGATACACTTGACTACTCGAATAACAGGAACAATTTATAATTTAATTCAAAAACCTCAAATCAATAAATCAAAAATCATAAGTCTCATAATTCATAACTCAGCATTAGGCATTTTTATACGATAAGGTTACTCGAACACCACTGTATGCAAATTCTCTAAAGCTTTCAGTGTATTAAAATTGATAGAATATTGTTTTATTCATTAGTAGACTAAAATTTTAATCTGCTTAGTAAAAAATTTTATGTAACAATTTCCTATTTGTTCCGTTATGATTGATAAAAGCTGATGGAATTAATAGAATCATATTTTGATTGTTTAAGAAAATTATTAGTTAATAAAGAATTTGTTAAGCTGAATTGTTTTCTTTATCAATTTATAATACTGTTGAGAAAAATATAAATTTCATAATGAATGTAAATATCGATTTAGAAGTTAAAGTAATTTAATTATTAAAAACTCAGTTCATATCGCTCAATATTTTTTTCTTCAATGCTTGAACTTTTTTTATTTCTTCTTCGCTTAATAACGGTTTTACAAAATTCAGTTCTTCTTTTGAAATTGTAATGTTTTTAATATTAGAGACATTGTTTTCCGTTTCAATTATTTTGTTAGTATAACTTTCTTGATTATTTTTAAAATTTTGAGGACTTGTATCACTTTCAATGAAACTATCATTAATAATTTCACTGAAGGCTGATATTGATAAATCTTCATCATAAACAATTAAATCTTCTCTCATTTGCGGTTCAATCTGAAGTGGGTCAACATATTCATCCGATGGTTGGAAAATTAAAAATAGTATAACAATTATACTTGTAAAAGCAAAAATAGGGATTAAATTGAAATTTCTTCTGGTCTCAGGGAACTCTTTTTCTATAAAATTATTAATTTTATTTTGAAGTAAAAACTCAAAATTATCTGGTGTTTCAATTTTAGATAAATTTTTCAAATCATTTACTAATTTTTCAAATTTTTTCTCTTCCATAATCAAACCTCTAATCTTTATAAATATGTTTTAATAATTTTTGCAATTTTCTTCTTCCACGATTTATCCTAGATTTTACTGTGCCAACTTCTATACTGAGTATTGAAGCGATTTCTTCATAACTTAAACCTTGAATATCTCTTAAAATTACTGGTTCTCTATAAATAATTTTAAGTTTTAACAAAGCCTGTTGAATTTGTTCTTCTTTAAATAGATTTTCGAGCGATTTATCTGGTCTTAATTGATTATCTTTGATTTCAATTGGTCTTTCATCATCAGATTTTTGTGAAATTGAAATTAATTTTATTCTTTTCTTTCTTTTATATTCAGTTTTAGCAAGGTTGCTTGCTATAGTATAAATCCAAGTTGAAAACTTTGCTATATCAGAATAGACATTTTTGTATCTATAAACTTTAATAAAAGTATCCTGAACGACATCCACGCAACTTTCATAATCGCCTAAAAATCTGAAAACGAAATTTATTAATGGGTTTTTATATCTTTTTACAAGAATCTCAAAAGCACGTTCGTTATTATTTTGCTGAAAAATGATGATTAAATCTTCATCAGTTAAACTATTTAAATCTTGTTCAATCAATGCATTTTTTACTTTAATTGATGATTTTTTGTTTCAAAAAATTAAGGATTATTTTGTGGCAATTCCAAGGAAATATTTAGCTTTTTTTTAGAAAGTTCGTTTATCTCTCGTATTAGTGATAGTATAATAGACTCATCATTAGAGGATTTGATGAGTTTTTGTTTGTCGCTGATTTGTTTGTCAATTATAAGTTGTTTTAACTTAATTATTAAATCTTTAGTGTAATCAAAAATAATCTTATCATAGTTTTCAGTCGGATATTTTCCCTCCCAATGATCACTAATTGTAAAATTTTGCAGAGTTATTTGTCTTAAATATTTCTGAGTTTCCTCATCAAACAAGGAAATTAAATGAGATGGATGGCAGTTACCAAAATTTTCAAATTCATCTTTAACCCTAAGAAAAATTTTTTTGTTGATTTCTAATTCAAATTTTTCTGGTTCAATATTGCTGAAAATTATTTCTAATATATTCTTATCTCCTTCAAAAAGCAGTTTAATTATTTCTACTTCTTTGTTAATTAAAATTGAATTTTTAGGGTGATAAAACTTTAAATCGAACAAATCAGAATCTTTATTTAAGTCTTCTGATTTTTGTTGTGTCTTAACAGATAGCTTAGATTTATCTTTAATCAATTTATCAAGTTCATTTTCAAGTAATTTTTCTCTTAAATTAAATTTTTTACTGATATTTTTTATCAATATTGTTCTTTTTAATTCATCTTCAATAATAGCAACTGGCTTAATAAGTTCTCTAATTGCCTCAACTGTTTTTTGCGGGTCTTTAAATGCACCTTGCTTTTCAAGATATGCAGTATGAAATTCTAAAAAGTTATCAGCTTGCTTGATAATTTTGGTGAATTTTTCTTTACCATATTTATTTATAAAAGAATCTGGATCTTCGCTAGAAGGTAATGAAGCAATTTTAACATCACAATCTCTTTTAAGAAGGATTTCAATACTTCTTAAAGAAGCGTTAATTCCTGAAGTATCAGAGTCAAATAGTAAAATAATGTTTCTGGTATATCTTGAAAGCAGTTGAGCTTGTTCATCTGTTAAAGCAGTTCCAGAGATAGCAACAACATTTTTTATCCCATTTTGATAAAGAGAAATCAAATCCATATATCCTTCAACAAGAATAACATTATTTAATTTTCTAATCTCGTCTTTTGCAAATGAAAGCCCGTAAAGAACTCTTCCCTTAACATAAATTAACGACTCAGGGGAATTTATATATTTAGGTGTATCAGATTCTTCAGTTAAAGTTCTACCAGCAAACGCAACTACCCTTCCGTTAGGTGAGAAGATTGGAAAAATTAATCTTCCAGCAAGTTTATCATAGAGTTTCCCATTATTAGTCTTACCTATTAATCCTAAATGGAGAGCTTTATCAATATCGATATTTTTACCAATTAAAAACTTTACCAAACTATCCCATTTATTCAATGCAAATCCCAAACCAAAAGCCCTGATTGTTTGGATTTTTATATTTCTTTTTTCCAAGTAACTTCTTGCATATTCAGCTTCTAATTCATTCAACAGATTATTTGAATAATATCTAGCAACTTCGGTATTAATATCAAAAAGAATTTCTTGTTCAGATTGGTTTTTTGAATATGACTCATCAAAATCTAGTTTAACTCCCAAATGTTCTGCAAGTTCCTGAACAGCTTCTACAAAGGAAATTTTCTTATACTCCATTAAAAAGCTAAATACATTCCCACCAATATGGCAACCAAAGCAATGATAAATTTGCTTATCTATACTTACAGTAAAAGATGGGGTTTTTTCTCTATGAAACGGACATAGTCCTACAAAATTTTTCCCTCGCTTTTTTAATTGAACATATTCTGAAATTATATCAACAATATCAGCTGAATTTTTTATCTCTTCTATTTTTTGTTCAGGTATTCTCATATTTCAAAAATAATAATTTTAGTTAAAGGCTTTTCAAAAAATGATTTTACACCAATGATTTTTATCTAAAATAAGGATTTTTTAAAATTTTTTAACAGAAACTAAAACATTTTTGATAATATTAAAAAGAAGAACGAGTTAAATCTTTTAATTAAAAAATTATCATTTTCAAAATAGCTTTTAAGCCTAAATTATAATACAGAACAATTATCGCAATAAAGAAGGTCCTATCGTTAATTATGCGAAAAAAATTTTGTTTTCCTTTGAAAATATTATGATCATCTTCAAATTATTTTAGTTTCTATAACCCTATGTAATACAATTTAGCTTTTGTATTGCTCTAATAAATAGTTTTACTTTTACATCAGTAATTTGATAATACTTATTATTTAGCTTTTGTAGTTCGTTAAATTTAATACTTTTTCTATTGGATAATATTCGACCCTATCACATTCTAATATCAATTATCAAAAAGGAGAAATCTTTTCAGAAGTTTTTTACTTAAAATGATTAAAAAGTTCTCTTTCATATTTCAGGCTCGGACTGTTAGTAAATTAATTTTATTTCCACAAATTTGATTTACTGTTTGTAAATGAGTTTATCTGAATCTTTAAGAATGACTAATTTGCATTTTCCAGTAATAGTTAAGTTTTTATTCTCTTTTGTTTTTTCGTCTTTGCTTTTATTATGATAAATGATCAGATGAAATTAGTTATTTACAATTTATATGTTTTTTAGAACAACTTAACTAATCGAGTCGCTATAATCCAACAGGAAAAGGTTCAGATTATAAAGATTATTATCAGAGTAAATCAATCGAAAAAGAGTTATCCCTATTCAATTTTTCTTTCCAACCTTTCAGAGATTTTATTTAATAACATATTATCGCATAAATGTTTAGCTTTATTTTCATTATAAAAATATATAGATGAAAATTGATTATGATAATGAATCTGATACAATTTATGGTTTAATTCAAAAGAAAGAAGTAAACATTTCAAAAGAAATTGAATAAGGTATAATTATACAATTAGGTAGCGGGAACATCCTTGTTCCCAGTTAAATGTAGCGGGAACATCCCTGTTCCCGATATTAGTTAACAACCTCAAAGACAATTATCCAGATACCAGTAATAAGTTTTCCTTATTCCTTCAACCAACTCTGTTTTATACTTCCAGCCTAATTGAGTTAAACGAGAAACATCCAACAGTTTTCGTGGCGTACCATCTGGCTTTGTTGTGTCAAAATCAATTGTTCCTTTAAATCCAACTACATCTGCGATAATAGATGCAAGTTCTGAAATAGAAATATCTTTACCGCTACCAATATTTATATGACTAATACCTGATTGATACAAATCCTTTGCATTAATTTTTTCTGTAATGAATAAAATTGCCTCTGCTAGATCATCAACATACAAGAATTCTCTTAATGGGTTTCCAGTTCCCCAAACTATAACTTTATCACTACCGTAAACTTTAGCCTCATGAAATTTTCTAATCAAAGCAGGTAATACGTGAGATGTATTCAAATCAAAATTATCATAAGGACCGTAAAGGTTAGTAGGCATAACAGAAAAAAAGTTACAGCCATATTGTCTATAATAATTTTCACATAATTTTATTCCTGCAATTTTGGCAATTGCATACGGTTCATTTGTAAATTCAAGATAATCGGATAATAAATATTCTTCTCTCAATGGCTGTGGAGCAAGTTTTGGGTAAATACAAGAACTTCCAAGAAAAACTAATTTTTCAACATCATATAAATAAGCTGAATGAATTAAATTTGCTTCGATCATTAGATTATCATAAATAAATTCTGCTCTGTAGGTATTGTTTGCTAAAATTCCACCAACTTTTGCAGCTGCTATGAATATAATTTCTGGTTTTGTTGATTTGATAAAATCTTCTACAGCTTTTTGTCTTCTTAAATCTAATGAAGAAGAATCTACAGTAATTATATTACTAAAACCTAAATTTTCAAGTAATCTCACTATAGCAGACCCTACCATTCCACGATGCCCTGCAACATATATTTTTTTATCTTTAATTGAACTCATTTTTACAAGCCATAATAAAGTGAAAGATAAAATTCGTTAAAATTTTTATCTATGAATTTAAGATCTGTTTGTTGTTTAGAAATTTTATTTGATTGAAACTTTAGTTTTGCAAATAATTCATGGAATATTTCATATTTTACTTCGCCACCGAAATAAGAAAAATTATTCCTTAAACCAAATAAAAATGGAGGTTGTGGTTGAGTATATTGCTGAATAACCTGCCCTTCATCTCCTTTTCTAATATATTGAAAATAGAGTTCGGTTTGTAATCCTCGTAAAATTCT
>Ga0308389_1000704_pt1 | contig 24388 bp, 28 predicted proteins | sample Hotspr2Sample148_FD_202362 | JGI IMG/M metagenome (GOLD analysis project Ga0308389, IMG submission 202362) | Hot spring phototrophic mat microbial communities from Mushroom Spring, Yellowstone National Park, Wyoming, United States - 20040719_148 ... | reverse complement strand
CGCATTACCAGCGTTAGGTGAAACAATAACATTTGCCGTCAGGCTCCCACCAGTAAAATCCAAATCAACAGTGTTAGTGTCAACAACATTCAGGCTAAACGTTGACGGTGGAACGTACAAACCGTTAGACAAAAGCTGAAGCTGATTGCCTGCGTTTGATGAAATAATTACATTCGCACTTAAAACTCCGCCTGCAAGCGTCAAATCAACTGAATTTGTATCTTGTACTGAAATAGATGGAGTGGTTTGAACATACAAACCATTAGACAGCGCTTGCAACGCATTACCAGCGTTAGGAGATACGATCACTTGTGCGCTTAGTACACTGCCTGTCAAGTTCAAATCAACTGTACTGGTGTCTGCGATCTGTAACCCCAAACCAGCAGGCACGAACAATCCATCAGCAAGCGCCTGAATCTGATTACCCGCTGCACCAGAAATCCTTACATCACCGCTAATGACACCATTAGACAAAGTCAGATCAAGAGTGTTAGTGTCTTGAACGCTTATCGCAAATGAAGTAACAGGGGTATAGCTAACACATCCGTTAGAATCTATTCCCCTTACATACTGTAAAGGTCGAATGAACCTTGTGTTAAAAGGTTCCCTAACGCAATTGCTTTGTGTAGTTTGGCATCCGCACGACATTGACATCCTCCTGTTAGGAATTCACATCGAATCCCAGTTCCTTCACCACAGCTTCGTCTAATTTTAACACGGCTCTTTTCTGCTTGAGCAACTGAACGGATTGTACCGCTCCACTAAGCATGATCCAGTTTATCACATGATTGAGATACGCATCATCGCGCTCAATCAGGGACAAATCCTGCTCACGCCTAGCTTGATTCGACAAAGCTTCGATCACCGAATCAAGTTTTATTCGCGTCATACCGTTATCCTCACGAATGTCGTACCGTTCCACGTGAAGATAGCAGGATTACCGTTCACTAGTGCCACTACCATTGTGCCTACAGCGTTGCGAGGATCAGCGCCGTAAGCAGTGTTCAACGCAGTAACGGCAGCAGCATCGTTAGCGTAATTGTTTGACGGTCTAAACATCCTAAATCGCCACGCTGATTCCCAACCCTGGAAGTAGTTGGCATTGTCTGCACCACCGTCAGCAATGTATGCTCGCCAGCCTCCAGCGTTTATCACTGCCGGTGGCGCGTATGCATTGACGCCAACGCCAAATACAGTTTGTGTTCCAGCGCTCAAATTGGTGCCAACCAACACAAGAGAACTTGTTATTTGAGCGCTTGAAATGTTGTGACCTCCTCCGACTATTAATGAGTCTAACAAAATAGCAGTGTTGTTTGGTGGATTGCTGTCAAAAACCTGAACATTGCCACCTATAACGCAAACACTTCGATCTAATGTCAGCCATCTATTGTTGTTATTGCTTATAAACACAGATGTATTAGCATTTGGAAAATTATTTTGGGTTAATACCACTGAGCGAAGAATACTAGGTACACTAGGACCAATGCGAGGATTAAGACTATCTGGTTGTGCTGAAACAAGAGAATATCGAACATCTGGTGATTGATTTGTGTTAAACCAGGCAGCAAAAAAGCTGAATTGCACGGCACTTAGACTTGAATCACGAGAAGAAACAAATGAATGTAAGTATTGAAAAGGACTGTTGTTAGAAGACAATGTAAAATCCTGAAGATGTAAGGTACAATAACGAATTTGCAGATTACCATTAAGGCTAACACTATTAAAATTCACATTGCTATGACTGATAATCGGAGTGCCAGATATTGCACTCACATTATTTGCAATATATGAAGAATAATTTACTGATGGCTGAATTCTATTATTGCTATCTCTAGCTATAGACAAAGAATAAGAAACATTTTGATGGCTTACACTATCTGCACAAACAAGTGAAAAAATAACGTTATTTTGAAAAGAAGAATTTGTAGAAGAGATAAAAGAACTGTTAATAAGGTTAGAAAAAGTAGATTGTCTTGCACTAACAAAAGAGTTTTCAGTTGAATTAATTGATGAATCCGTAAACAGAACTGAACTTCGTTCACTGATAAAATTATTAGATGTCGAATTCTGACCAACCACAACAGAATGTATTGAAGTTATTTGTGTAGTATTAGTAACATTAACAAAACTAAATCTGCTATTAGCAATGTTACTATTAATAATAGATCCAATTACAGAGTAGAAATTTCCGATAACATTGATGTTTGCTCCATACAACATAAAAGAATGCTGCATTGGAAGATCTGGGCCAACTGTTGCTCGCAAAAAGTTGTTTGATGATGAGTAACGCAAATTGTCAGCATTTGGTGAACCGCTTGATCCACCATATATCACACTCTCCGAATTAATAGCAATCTGCTCAAGACATCCTGTATTCGCGTTGTAAGTTACTAAAAGATTGTTGGTGGGAAAATTGACTAAATTTGGCGGATTACTCAAACAAGGATTTGATGTAGAAGGAATGTATAGACCGTCTGCTAGAACTTGCAATCCATTTCCTGCTTGCGCAGAAACATTAACATTTGCGCTTAAGTCATTAGTAGCGGTTAAAGTTAAATCAACCGTTGGCGTGTCCTGGACATTGATTGAATTTGAGCTGACAAACAATCCATCAGGCAATACTTGAATAGCATTCCCTGTTTGTGCTGATATATTAACATCCGCACTCAGATCATTTGTAGGAGTTAACGTCAAATCAACAGTTGGCGTGTCCTGGACATTGATTGAATTTGAGCTGACAAACAATCCATCAGGCAATACTTGAATAGCATTCCCTGCTTGTGTTGATACATTAACATCCGCACTCAGATCATTTGTAGGAGTTAACGTCAAATCAACAGTTGGCGTGTCCTGGACATTGATTGAATTTGAGCTGACAAACAATCCATCAGGCAATACTTGAATAGCATTCCCTGCTTGTGTTGATACATTAACATCCGCACTTAGATCGTTTGTTGGAGTTAATGTCAGGTCAACCGTTGGCGTGTCTTGGACATTGATCTGAGCAACAAACAATCCATCAGACAATACTTGAACAGCGTTCCCTGCCTGCGCTGATACATTAACATCCGCACTTAGATCGTTTGTTGGAGTCAATGTCAAGTCAACCGTTGGCGTGTCTTGGACATTGATTGAGTTGACAAACAATCCATCGGGCAACACTTGAACAGCGTTCCCTGCCTGCGCTGATACATTAACATCCGCACTTAGATCGTTTGTTGGAGTCAATGTCAAGTCAACCGTTGGCGTGTCTTGGACATTGATTGAGTTGACAAACAATCCATCGGGCAACACTTGAACAGCGTTCCCTGGCTGTGAAGATACATTGACATCTGCACTTAGGTCATTAGTAGCAGTTAACGTTAAGTCAACCGTTGGCGTGTCTTGAACATTGATTGAGTTGACAAACAATCCATCGGGCAACACTCGAACAGCGTTCCCTGGCTGTGAAGATACATTGACATCTGCACTTAGGTCATTAGTAGCAGTTAACGTTAAGTCAACCGTTGGCGTATCTTGGACATTGATCTGACCAACAAACAATCCATCAAACAAGACTTGAACAGCGTTCCCCGGCTGCGCTGATACATTAACATTCGCGCTCAAATCATTAGTAGGAGATAACGTCAGATCAACAGTTGGTGTGTCTTGGACATTGATTTGACCAACGAACAATCCATCAGACAATACTTGAACAGCGTTCCCCGTCTGTGCCGATACATTAACATCTGCACTTAGGACATTTGTGGCAGTTAACGTCAAGTCAATCGTTGGCGTGTCTTGAACGTTGATTGAAGTTGAGCTAACAAACAATCCGTCAGCAAGCGCCTGAATTTGATTTCCTGCTGCCCCAGAAATCCTTACATTGCCGCTAATGATGCCATTGGAAAACGCAAGATCAAGAGTGTTAGTGTCTTGGACGTTTAGCGCAAATGAAGTGACAGGGGTGTAGCTAACACACCCATTATCATCTACACCCCTTACGTACTGCAAAGGACGAACAAAGTTTGCGTTAAACGGCTCAGTTATGCAATTGCTTTGTGTACCTTGGCATCGACAAGACATTTACATCCTCCTCATTCTTTGGCCAAATTGAGCTTTCCTAAAGCATCTTCTGGCACAACAATTTTGCCGCCTACGCTTTTGATTACAGACAAATCGTTGTAAACAAACGTGATAGTCTCAAGCAAATGTGCCAGTTTGACCAGTTCCACTGTATTGGTGGTCTGCCCAATCTTGCTGATCGTGTCAACGATAATCGCCTCGTATCGCTTAAGCAGTTTCTCAGTAACGTCCATAACTCACCTCGCTTTCATTTTATCACAAACTACTTCTGCGCACCCTAACAATGCGCCCAGTGTTTGTGATTCCTAGCACCCATTCTAGCGTCTCATCGCTTGGAATCTCAGGATAATCTTCCTGAGTAAACATGACCGGTCTTTCACAGTAATTGCCCACCGCACACATCAGCTTTTGAATGTCGATGCACTCGCACTCTTCAGAGCATGTGCGCAAATTGGTGTCAAGCTGAAAATAATCCGTGTTGTTGACAAAATAATACTTCGCGGCTATGGCAGCCAGAAGTCTAATCAGTGTTTTGTTGAACCTATATGGACTAGGATTATCACATGTACAAACGTCTGGACAGCCGTAAAAGGCGTTTGTAGGTGGCAGTTCAACGCCAACGTGAATCAACGCACAATCGTATTCTGCTGGTGTCAGCCCTGTCAATGGCGGCCAGTTAGGGTTGGGCAGACAATCATGCGATGAATCAAGATCGCCCCAGCCCCAGGCTACATCCTCTTCGCTGACCATGCAGATCAAGTTACCGTCAGCATCTATAAGCCAGTGCATTGAATCGTGATGTTCGCGTCCGCGCTGGCGATAGTTGCGTGGCAGCTTGCATCGTCCATTGGTGTATGTCTCCATCGGTTCGTGGAGACAATGAATGACGACACCGCGAATACCAAGGTTGCAACGTCCGCGCTGCCCTTGGGGAATACCGAATAGCTCGGTATTCACCCAAGTGCATTGCGGATACGTCGGCGTAAGACAGTTAGGAAGCCACATCGAACCCCAGTTCCTTCGCTGCCTGTTCGTCTAACTCCAACGTAGCCCCTTTCTGCTTGAGCAGTTGCACAAACTGCACTGCACCGCTAAGCATGGCCCAATTTATCACATGATTGAGATACGCATTATCGCGCTCAATCAGAGACAAATCCTGCTCACGCCTAGCTTGCTTCGACAAAACGTCAATTACTGAATCAAGATTTACTCGCGTCATACCGTTATCCTCACAAAAGTTGTGCCATCCCAGGTAAAGATAGCAGGTCTGCCAGCCACTCGCGCTACTACCATTGTGCCATCGTTGTTACGCGGATCAGCACCGTAAGCAACGTTAAGCGCAGCAATTGCTGCAGCGTCGTTAACGTAATTGATTGACGGATTGAACATTCTAAATCGCCATGCACTTGCCCAGCCCTGGAAGTAATTGGCGTTATCCGCACCGCCATCGGCGATATACGCCAACCACCCCCCAACGTTTTGAATCTGTGGTGGTGCATACGAATCATAACCAACACCAAACACTGTTTGAATCCCAGCACTCAAATTTTCGCCAATAAGTGTAAGAGAGTTGTAAGATGAACTATATGAAATATCAAGGTCCATTCCGACTATTACCGAGTTTCGCAAAGAACCTGTGTTGTTTGGCGGATTGTTTTCAAACACATTTACACCGTTTGCTACATAGACGCTGTTTCCTAATGACAAAAACCTGTTTGGATCTCTGTTTATAAACAGCGCATTGTAAGCATTAGGAAGAGTGTCAACAGTTATTACCACTGAACCTTCTATAAATGGCGTTGACGGACCAATGCGATTACTGCCTTGTCGTTCCATTGATACAAATGAATAACGTGTTGACGGAGCCTGGTTAAAATTAACGTCACTTGCAAAAAAGCTGTACCGTATGCTGTTCAAATTTATGTTGTTGGCGGCAATAAATGAGAACTCGTTTCTGAAACCATCGTCAAGCAACCTGACGAAAGAAAGATGCGCAGTGGAGTAGTAAATTCCAGAATTGTCAAAGACAACAGAATCAAGATTTGCATTACTGAAACTGATAGCAGGTGAACCGGTATTCCTAAATGCGCTCCTTGCAAGATACGAAGAAAACTCAAGTGTTGGTTGATCTCCGCTGGATAAAGATATGGACAAAGAACCCAAAATTGGCGATAGATGATTTGTCCCAAAGCCCGCAGCGACAAACGAGAAAGCAGCAGCACTTACCAAAGCATTTGTTGCAGTGATAAAAGAGTTAACAGATGCTGAAATCAATGCATTTCGGAACAACAAAGCGCTTTCTTCGCTAGTAATAAAAGATAAAGAATTTTGACCAACTACAACAGAATCTGTCGCAATTACCCCGTTAGCATTAAAAACATTAACAAAACTAACTACAGTATCAGAAATGTTGCTATTTGCAATAGAGCCGATTACAGAATAGAAATTTCCGTTAGCGTTGACGCCTGGTCCATACAACATAAAAGAGTTCTGCATTGGGAAATCAGGACCAACTGTCGCGCGCAAGAAGTTATTCACCGGCGAATACAGCAAAGTGTCAGCACGCGGTGAACCAGTTCCACCTGGTTCGCCATATACCACGCGCTCAGATGGAATATTAATTTGCTCAAGACATCCTGTGTCACCATTGTAGATAACGAAAAGATCGTCGGTAGGAAAGTTGGCTAAAGCAGGAGGATTGCTCAAACAAGGGTCTGATGCAGGTGAAATGTACAAACCGTCTGGCAATACTCGCAATTGATTGTTTGTCTGCCCAGATATGTTAACGTTCGCACTAAGGACATTGCCAGCAGTTAACGTCAAATCAATCGTCGGCGTATCTTGGACAGCAAGCGGATTGGTCGATGATGTGTTAAACGTGAAAAGCGGTGTGCCATTAGGCGATAGCCAGGTATATTCATCATTATTCGGCCCAGGCACAAGCTGGCCAGCACTAATGATCCCGTTTGTGCTAATGTTTACGTTTTGGCCAGGTGAGATACAGCTAAGCACAAAAGAGCAAGTCAAACCAGGCGGTGGCGGCGGTTGAGGCGGCGGCGTGTTCAAACATTGCCGCGTCGCAGCTAAAATCTGCTGCCACAATTGCGGTCGACAGCGCTGCGGCGGCAAAGTGTTGGTAACGTCGTTCAGTGATAGACCTAGCGTCTGCAACACATGGCGAATCACGCCTGGCAAAACGCTGACCTGCGCATTCGTCAGAGGAACTGTTGTGACCGCCGACAACTCAACGCCAATCAGGATACATCCCGTCGCATCCAGGATCGCATGATATTCGGGCGGTGTGGAAGGCGGTGATTGAATATCAGCAAGCTGATACACCTGCCCGTTGTCACGCACCAAAAAGTGAATCGTTGGCGGGAATTGCGAAATAACATAAGATGCGTCGTTGTAAACAGGAACTATACGCACGCAATCTGGCGGTGTTAGGCTAAAGTTAAGTTCGCTGCGTGGGCAAATTCGCGCAGTGATTATTTGAGGATAACAGATTGTCATTTATTCCTCCTCTTTGACAATGCCTTTCTCAACTAGCTCGCGCAAATCACGCAAAGCATGCTCAGCCATAGCCAAACGTCCCCAATACCGAGTTCTCTCTAAGTCAATCTCACCACCGCGCGGAGCGGCATCGGCGCGAGCGCGCTCTACAGCTTTTAGCAGTTGGTCAACTTTCTCTAGCATTTTTTGTCCTCCTAAACCCTGTTAATTCTAATATCTCCAGAACAAATCTGGAAGAATGGCTCGGTTACATCGTCTGTCCACACCCTAATTCTAGCACAACACACTGTGGCGGCAGGAACAACTACAGTGGTATCCCAGCAAAGCGTGATGGACGATTGCGGTCCGTTGCTCGGTGACACCCAAGTCGCAACCGACAACTGATTGCCTATACAATCCTCCAAATAGACGATAACGCTTTTTCCTACGCACCATCTACGCTGGGAAATTGTAACACATCCTTGAATACGATAGTTTTTGACGTTGTTAAAGCCATCGCCTAGGTTAGCACACCATAGCGGACCTGTCGTCACAATGTTGTCGGTGTCTTCGATTCTGCGTGGGAAATCTATGATGTTGGCTACCAATGGCACATATTGTTGGCATTCACGTATTACATATTCGGCTCGACCGCAACACTCCTGCTCTCTGCACTGCGGCAACCTGTTGAAGCATTCCTCAATCCGCGTCACCCTTGCGCCAATAGAATATACAAGGTCACGCAAACTCTCGAATTGATTGTTTAACTGCGCAACCTGTGAACCAAGCACGACTATTGCGTTCTCTAAATACTCAACACGAGGCGTAAGGTCAGGGCGCGCTTCCAGCGCTGCTACACGGCTTTCCAGCGCAGCAAGGCGGGGCGTTAAGTCATTCAAACGCTCTCTCAACTCATTACAGCAAGCAAGCTCTGGCGGCGCATTTACTTCATCTTCTCTGTTTACACAAGCATTAAAGTAAATCCAGAATTCAGGCGGAAGTCTTTGCAAACAATCTTTGTTATTGTCATAGTCAAAAAGAGGCAATATCTCAATCGGATTGCGACTAAGCAAATCAAACTGGCGCGCAAGACAACAAGATAACCGCGCTGCTGCTCGCAGCTGATATGTGTTAAAAGGCGGCTTACCTTCCAGAAGTATCGTTAAAAACTGCTCGCTGTCAGAGCGATTGCAGGTGGCATAAGCGTAGCAGTTGTAAGGAATGAGTTCGTCTATCGCGCCATCCCTGTAAACCAAGTAGTGAACGCTGTTTGGCAAATCATAGCAATCGCCAGGCGGCACAAATGGACGCCGATAAACGTCAAGCACATCCTGCGCGCTTCTATCGCCAGAACAAGCGATAAGAAGACCGCGAATCGGCGCACGCTCGCCTTCTGCTGGACAGGAATAGCGCGTGCGATGAACGCACTCGTTATATCTTACGCCATACTGTTCACATAACATGTCCTGATTACTCTCCTTGCGCTCCTCGTCGGCGTGCAGCAAATCGCATTGTCGCTCACCTGTCCACGCCCAAGCTGATACACGTTTATATCACACTTCTTTTGTGTATCACGCACCTTGCCCTTAGTGTACAACTGTTTGCCGATTGCGTTGAGAACTTCCTCTATTTGCTCAACCACTTTAAGACGCAAGTCGTTCAACGCCTTAAAAGCATCAGAGTACATGCGAATATCGAATTCGTGTTCCCTGTCGCTAGTTGTCTTGTGCAAGCCTACGCCACGCGATTGTGAGCGGCTGTTGCCCAAATCTTGGCTTTGCGATTCGCCGTGCGAGTTTGTGTCGCTCCCACTATGCGATTCACCGATGCTGATTGTGTAAGCATCCCCTACACTGCGAGCGAAATTAGACGATGAAGAACTGCCCGTTGCCCTGGTGTGCGCATCGTTCTGTCTTGTCCCCTGCGATTCACTGCGCGAACTACCATCGCCCCGAACGTTACCACGCATCCAAGTGACAGCATTTGAGAAACCCGTAGAAAGAGCGACACTGGTTGATCGACCGCATCTTGGACGAGATTCGTAATTCTTTGCCCATGTTCCCGCAAAAGTAAACGAACCAAGGAAAGGAATAGGAATGGTAATTTGGCTGAATAACTCACTGTTTGCCGAATAATTTTGCAAGCTGCATATGCTGATGTCAATAGGCGTGTCGTCGTCCGTAAGACCGCAAGCGACCAAATCGCTGTTAGAGATAGTCAATGGACATCCCATCGGCTGTCTATCGCAAGGCGCAGCTGACTCGTTGAAATTAACTGTAACTTCTGGACCAACTTCAGCGCCTTTTCTCAGATTTATTGGTCCCAAAAACGTTCCTGTATCCCAAGATATGTCAAACGGAGGAATTGCAACTTTGACAGGAATAATTTGCGATCCCAACGGAATATACGGTACGCTTTGTGTTCCATTGGTTCGCTCAAAGGAATCAGAATTAGTCACCGAATTGCTGTAATCTTGAGATTCTGTTCTGCGCGTGTTTCCTGATCGTCGTTCATAGGTTGAACGACTTTGCGCATCATCGCGTACTCGACCCCTGTCCCATGTGTGCGAATAGTAGAAGGATTGTGCAGAACTATCTGACGCTGAACGGTTAATAGTCCACGAATCAGAATTGTTTTGGTGCGAAGCATAGCTGCCAGTGTTAGACCAATCGCAGCTAAAGCCGCTGCCGCGTTGCGTCGTTTTGGCTTCTGCCTTGCTGCGAGTGAATCCCTCGGCGGTCCTGAATGCGTCTGTCTTACCGCGCTTTTGGTTGACCAGCGGAGCAAGTTTAGCGAGCGCAAAATCTATCGCTTCGCGTTGCGCATACAGAAACGTGAGCGGATACTCACACGAATGCTGCAAAGCAGCACACCAGATTTGATCAATGTACTTGAGCAGCAACTGACGCACTTCGGCATTTACACCGCCCACCAGTGCAATCACCGCTTGTTTCTGCTCATTTACCGTCAAAACGCAACTGGTCATTTGTTCCAAGTAAAATTGCACTCCGCTATTAGCGTTGTGCCATCATAAACACGCAAAGTAACAAGCCCAAAGTATGACACAGGCGTATTTACCGCCCACTCGTGCGCGCCACTGATATAACCCGCATAAAACGCAACGCTAAAAATTGTAGGCAATATCTGCAAATTAGGCGATGAAAGCGGCGGTGCTATTGTGTAGCGCACAAGCATATTATACTGACCGTAATTTCTAATCAGCGTAAAGTTTGGACACGATATTGGCGTTGGTGTAGGAGTAAGCGTAGGCGTCGGCGTATTGGTTGGCGTGTTTGTTGGCGTAGGCGTGTTGGTTGCTGTCGGCGTGATAGTAGGTGTGGGCGTTGGTATTGGCGTAAAAGTCGGGAATGATGTCGGCGTAGATGTGATGATAGAAGTCGGCGTTGGTTCTGGTATATCAGTTGGAATAGGCGTTTCAGTGCTATATGGAGTCACCGTCGGGCCAATTATAAACGTCGGCTGAATTGTTGGCACAAACGTCGGGTTGGTTGGCAGTGTTGGCAAAGGAGCAGCAGGCAACGTCACCGTCGGTCGCGTTGGGCTGACGTACGGTATCAGTGTCGGACCAAACGGCGTAACTTGCTGTGGCGTGATATATGGTGTCCCGATTGGTCGACACCCACAATTGCCGTACTCACAACCGCACTGAAAATTCTGCGACGCGATGATTCCAGCGAATCCACCGCTTATCGCAGTAGCCAGCACTGCAATCAATGGGACAAGGCGCTTTCTCAATTCAGACATGCGTTGAGATTGTCGTGCTTTAGCAGCACTGGAACAAAAATCTTGTCCCAGCATTTTGGTTTCTCGGCAAATCTTTGCAGATAGCCGTTGATAAATATCATGCGATTGCGTGAAGCAACGTATTCCTTAATGTCAGCTTCATTGTTGTCGTACATCCAGTGCAAGTGGCGCACAATGTCGCTTAAGTCTTTGGCAAACACTTCCTGATTCATCACGGTTTTGCCCTCAATCTCGGATTCCATTTCAGAATCCGATTGCATGTCATACCGTGATGATTGCTGGGTCGTAGAGCGCGATTCAGCAATGCCGAAGCCACGTCCTTCATCGCGTTGTGTAGATGTTGAATCTGTCGCACCACGTGATAAACCCGATGATGCAAAGTTCTGTTGAGAAATGCTGTCCATTAACTCGTTGAAATATGAGAATGAAGTTGCCGTGGATTCATCTTGATCAAGAGACGATGAAGTATAAAGTCCGCGCGAACTTCCAGTGTCAGTTTGCAATCCCCTACCGCGCTGATTGCTACAGAAAAACTCGCTTTGTCCTTCAGCGCTGCTACTGGTGATTTGAAATAAACCAGTTTGTGATATAGTGCCACCTGCACCAAATGAATAACTGGCGAAAGAATCAACATTTGTGTTGCGCCCAGATGAATTAGAACGCGAACTAGCATCCTCGCTCGTGTTTCCTCGTTCTAGCTGCGTTCCTTGTGCAAGCGAGCTGCTCATGCCACTGCCTACATCATCCATCACTGTAGATTGATTACCGGCAGATTGGCTAGCGCTGTAATCTTGACTAACCGAGCGTGCTTCTGAGCGATTAAAAGAATCTTCGCGGCTTAGAGCAACAGTGTCAGCGCGCCGCGACGATTGCGCCGCTGACTCCGCCTGCATATCGCTGCGCGATCTGGTCTCGCGCTTGTAGCGCCCTATGTCCTTTGCCTTGCTGGTGTAATAGTCAACCGCAGAAGTAAATTGAGCTATGAGAACAGAGAGCAAATAGCGCTTTGCATAAAGCGCATTCAAAAACTCATCACTACAGGCTAATGGCGCGAATATGCAAAAGGCAGTTCGAATGTGTTCGTTTAAAACATCTCGAACACATCCGTCCACCAAGCTAAGCTGATCAAGCACATATTCGCGCCAATTAACCCCGCAAGTAATCACGGTTTGTTTTACACAATCATATTACCGAATCTTTCTGCAAGACGCTGCATGTGTCCTTCTGCCGCTGCGCGCGCTCTACTAACGTGACGCGGTAATGTGCTCATAGCCATGTAAGTAGACCTGGTTGCACGCGGGAATTTGCTGTAATGATGAATAGCAATATACTGCTGACGCATCGCAGCATGCAAAGTAGCGCTAATCGTTGACGTGAGCCCGACGTAACCGATTCCTCCTAGCAGTGACGCGCCGCCCTTTGTCATTAGCCACGCCGCCCGTCCTATTCTTCCCAAGCTCATACTGATCCTCCTCAAAATATCTTAACGCCTCGTCAACAAGTGTCTGATTGGTAACAGGCAATATCATCTCAGACTTAAGCAACGACACCAAATCCAACCCCAACCTTGACAACTCACTACCTTTCACTTTCAACGGTTGCTCAGGGTCAGGAGATGATATTGCCTGTCCCTCTATGCCGTTAACGACTATGATGCCATCAACAGCATAAACGGCATCCAAAAGGTGCTTCTGATGGTTTTTTAGTTTGGACATGCTTCTACCAGCGTACCGCAATCGCACTGATCGCAACCAGTATCTACGCTAATGATGCTGGTGGGATATTTAATCACCGGAATGCCTTCCAGCCCATACGTCCAACGAATCATACGACGACCATTCCAAGGCATGCGGCTGTCAGGGCACGCATTATCCTGGCGCACCACAAAAGTACCATGCGCACCGGTTGTGTCGTTTCCACACTGGATGAGCACTGGCGGTTGGAAGTATGCACCGATGGTCTGATTATCTGGGCGACGACCAATCATGATGATCTTCCCAGTGGGAATGTAGAAGTTTGGCCGTTTCTGCTCGTCCAGCCAGAAACCATCATAGACAACTGGTTGCGGTAGGTTGCGTGCAGCAAAGAATTGCGCCAATCGCGCCATGCCAACAGCATCACAGCATGCCGACAACGACATGCGCCCGATGTCAAGCGGATTAGTATTGCGCAGCAAGCATTCCCAGGTGCGCGAGTTAGCGTACATCTTAGCGCTCGTGTCAAACATCGCACCACTCACGCCAACCACCTGTCGCGCGATACAAGCAAGGTCAGCCAACGGCGTGGAGTTTTGACGATCACATGCGCTGATGCCAAAACGAGCGCGGATGATCTTGTAGCGTTGCGACCATACCGCAATGCCTTCGTCGTTGCGTTCCTCGACGTAACCATTGACGAGCGCTTGCCAAATCTGGCTTTCTTTGGTTTGATGTAGCTTCATCGAAATGTCCATCATTAACTCACGCTCGTATTCGGTGAGATCAAAGCGCGCGCTGTGCGTCCCACGCTGCGCCACTTTGCGGATCATCTGCTCGTCAATCTCCTGGAACTCTGCCCAGTAGCCAGGCGTGATGATGCAGGCATTCTGTTCGTAGGCAAACGGCGTGCGCGTTGGACGCGCGTTTTGATTCAACCCGCGCCAGTTAACGCGACCAGCAAACGGACGAGGCTTCAGCAACACGTATTCGTCGTGCTCGCGGTTGTCGTCAGGCATAATCTGCAAACCCAACATATTCTCTGGCGTGGTTTGCAGCAGCTCGCGCGCAAGTTGAATAAACTCGAAGCTTGTTCTTAAAATACAGTTGTCAACAACCTGTGGCATCTTATACCTCCATCAGAACAATTGCAGGATACCGCTAAGCGTGTTTGGATCGCCGTGGACATAACCACGTCCTTGCGCAACGATGGCGTTCAATTGGTCAACAGTGATAGTCATGTCTTTCAGCCGAAACACGCCATTTACATACATACTCACTTCAACCATGTTGCAATTGGGATAGCAATTTCGGAAGATGCCATTGCCGTTATCGTCAGTTTGCCAATCCCGCGAAAGAATACCCGCAAATCGTTGAGGCGGAGTCACCGTCGGATCGAATAACGTATAGCGTCCATCTGCGGTGCGCGTTAACGGTGAACCTTGTTTCAGTATAGCATTTGGCACTATTGCAACAGGAATAGAACAGGGATCACCGCAATAAGGCAATAGATACCTGGTATCGCAATAGTCAAAGCAACAGGGTTGATCGCACTGGCAATTTACACAACTCATCTAGAACCTCCCTTCACAAACTGCGAACGAATCCACTTAATATCCTCTTCGATTTGCTTCCTGCTTTCATCAGGCACGCTAGACGGATGCTCGTACGGCGTCATCTGGCTGACCAAAGCCGCACGCACAGCGTCAACGCGAAGCGAAGGATTAGCATCGGTCGACACTGCGCTGCGAATATGATCAATCATCCGCCCCACGACAGAGATCAGCTTGTCTTGATCTCCTTCTGGTACTGCGTTATAAACATTGATAAACTCGTCGATGATGTCTTGGGGCAGTTTCCACTGCATCATGCGTTGGGACGCGCGCTCGGCAGACATGCGCTTGCGCATCTCTTCAGCGTGTTTGGCGGCCTCGTCGCGCTCATGCTTTAGCTTCTCCATCTCAGCTCGAAGCGCCTCAATTTGCGCGCGAAGCTCTTCAGCACTATTTTGACAGTCTTGACACATTTGCTCACCTCTTAAACTAGTTTCAGAAAAATTATACCCCGCAATTGCTTGCGGATTTGAAGCCCTAAACCCATCCTCGCTCTCGATTATAAGCGATAATTCGACAACTGGCGCTTGTTGCAGCAATGTCGGTTCAGTGTAAATGCCACCTGTATCTAGTGGCGGTTGAGGATACATCGCTGCGCGCAGCATTCCAACTGATGCCGTGAGTTTGCACTCAGCAGCAGCACGCATAAAGTCCTGCGCGCGCGGATCGGATTCGTTTAGTTGCACCAACGCCCAACGCCCAGAATCTCGCTCTTCCCAGCGCACAACATAGCCAAGTGGCTGAACGTCAATCGAATCACCGCCAAGACCGTGCGTGTCAAAAACAGGCACTTGTTCAATTGTCAAATCGCCGCGGATGTCGGTCGCTGGACCAAAATAGCTGTTGAAGCTGTCAACGACGTTGTAAGGCATCGCAAGCACCCACACTTGCGACGGATTCTCAACTTTGTTAAGGTCAACACGCACACATTGGACCGGCTGCGCAACGCGAAACGCCCTTATGTCGTCCATTGATTGAGATTCTACCACCATTCTTTCTAAATACTGATAAGCGCGCTCAAAATGACGTTCGCTCCACTTGTCTAGCTCTGGCATCATTTTATCCGCCGTAATTCTCATATACGCTTCTGCAATAGCGTAATCAACGCGCTTATCAGCATCTTCAACGTTGGCATATAACGCACGCAAAAGCTTAGTCGCTTGAGAAAGCGTCTTATAGCACTTTACTACGTCACCGCCTTTTTTGTAAACGCAATAACTCTTATCGCGTTTCAGTATCTCGTACGGCATCGCGCGTATTATAACAAAAAAAAAGCCAGAGCGGGCTAACCCTGCTCTGGCTTCGCAAAGGAGTATCCCGACTACTAACTAAAAGTATTCTCCTTCACCTTCTTCGACGATCTGCTTAGCCGATTTAGCCGCTGATGGCAATGCCTTTGGTTGCTGTTCATCCTTGAACGCTTCGCCTAGCACTGCATAAGCTTCGTCCAAGGTAGAAGCGATTTTTATCGCTGGAATCGCGGGATACTGCTTGATCATGTCATCATCAGACATTGCAAGCAGTGTTTTGAATCGATCCGGCGACACAAGGTCAGATTGCAGTTCTTCTACATTCTTGTATTGGCGCAAAGCCCTAAATATCGGCGCAGCAATAGGAGATTTTTGATTGCGACCAACCATCACCGTTTCACCAGCGCCAAACTTGACAGGCAAGGCACGAACATCCAACGGCATGCGCAGCAGATGGTTGCCTAGTTTGGCAACCGTCTTCACCCAATCAAAGTACGCCCTGTTTAGCAACGTCGCGCCATGCGAACGAAGCTGTACCGACATCAGCGTGTTTGCGGGATCATTGTGCAGCACGAAGAAGAACGTTACCGCCGAGGACACGCGGAACTCATTCGGCACATAGTCAGAGCGCATATATAGCGGTTGCGGAACAATCACCTGTTGCAACATCGCTGGATCGCTACTGGTGACGATAGTGTAGGGATTAGACATACGAATCGGAATGACGACAAAGCCTCGTCCACCACAAACTTCCTGCGTTCTGCCGCTGGAATATGTGACAGAGAAAGGCTTGCCGCCGCACTCTATCGGTTCAGCAGCGTCCCAGATGATGCCACCCTGCTCAACAGGCGTGCCGGACTTGGTTGGATGCGGATTGATCCATGTGCAACGAACAAACGTCAGAACTGGCTCAGTAGCCTTATAGATGGAGAAGTCAGTTGTTGTGCTCATACCTTCATTATACCTCGGTAGTTCAGTTTGTCAAGGGCTAGTCGCAGCCCTTTGAACTCATACCTTCATTATACCCCGTCAATCAGATTTGTCAAGGGGTAAAGCTCATTCATGGACAGCACTTTCCTCATCCGCTTATACGCAGCAACAAAAGGGTTATCGCCAGGGAGAAACTCGCGCTCGAAGCGCGAAGCAGCGCAAGCGGCGGTTTGAACTGCATCGTCATAATGTCGTTCATCTATAAGTCGTCTGATCAAACGCGCCACGCGCCCTTGCCAATCCAGCGTTTGGAACAAGGACGAAAGTTTATCTGTCGCGTCAATCATTAGACGATGTTGACGCAAATCATTCCATATTCGCGGTACATCTTCGAGATAAAACAACCAGCCTTCATCCTCGTCCACGTTAAAAAGATCATCATGCTCTTTCATTCCCGGCGTTATCTTGACGAGGCTGTTGTCCTCTCCGCGTTTGTACACTGGCATATCTCGCACATAATCTTTCTCAAAATGCGAGAAGAACACAACTTGACGCACAACCTTACCATTTTTATCCTTATCATCAGCTCGCACAATGCGCCACTGACCTATGCGCAACTCACGGTCGTCGCTTGTCAAATCGCCAGTGATTGACCAAACGTCAATCCAGTAATGCTCTTCACAAAGCGTTTTCAACTCCGATTCTTGAATCTCGCGCCATTCTGCTGCGGTTTTAAACTTCATATCGTAAAACCAATCATCATCTTGCAGGTGCCACAAGTCAGAAGCAGATAACGCAACCTTGCCTTTGTCGCAAATGATGATGTCTTTCATTTTTGATCCTCCTTTACCTTTCCAAAAGCTGTTGTTCTAGGTTTTCAAGCTTAGAAACCAACTCGTCATCGCTTTCGATCTTCGCGCGTGCAATTGCACATCTAAGAAGATCGTGTGCATCTTCGTAATTTCCAGAATCAAACAACTCGCGGGCAAGCGTAAACATCTGATATGGCCATCCTTCCCAATCGAGACCATAAAGATCGTAAATGGCCTTTTTGTATGCATCACTCCAATAGCTAATTAAGTGTTCCCAAAATATCAAATTGCACTTAATAGAGCTGTATATAGGCACAGAGAAAAGTTGGCCGTCTTTCCATTCAAATATAGCAATTGTTGACGCAACTTCACCCTGCATTACATCAAAGATAAAAACGTTATTTTCACGACGAATGAGTAGATCGCCGTAGCGATGCATCACTTTAACCTGCGTAACGTCACACCATCGTAAGCTTGATGCTAAGTTCTTCAGCATAAAGTCGGTGTCCCAGAAGAACGACCGACGATCAAGAACGAACTTATGCCAGAACGAATCATCCAGATGAATGCGATCGCGCGTTGTCAGAGCAACTCTTGGTCCATCGCAGACCAAAACACAGTTATCCATGCTCAACCTCCTTTGCTCATTTATGATTCCATTATATCACCGCCAAGCCATTTTGTCAAGTAGCTTGGGGTTGATTGGCCAGAAACGCTGAATGCGCTCGCAGATAGAGTGGAAGAACCTAAACATGGCATCGTCGTTGCGCAGCTTAGCCTCTGAGCAAGCGAAGGCGGCCAGCGCAATTGCGCTTTCCCAGCGCTGATCTTCCATGAGATTCTGAATCTCCAGCTCAATCAAGCGCACCTCAGGGTTGTATGTCGATCCCATGTAATTATCAAACGACATCCACATCTTCATTGCGAGCATCTTCCAGCATTCCTCATTGAGCGTCAGCCTTGTCCAGAAAAGCGCGCGACCACTATCGGTTACGTCAATGTAGAATCGTCCACGCACGCAGTGCGCAAGCAACACTCTGTAATCCCTGTAAACGAAAAAGAAAATGCTTCGCCCTTTTTTGTATGCAAAAACTTCACCGTCTTCGCGATCTGAAAACAAAGGAAACTTGCCGTCAGGTTCGCCCCAAGGCGTTAACCAGTTGAGACCGCGCAGATGTTCGTCTATGGTTTTGGACAAGAAGCTAGAGAACTCGTACGCATCTAACGTTAAGGCATGATCCCAAAACGCATCATCGTAGCCCAAGATAATCTTCTCTAGCACGCCATCTGTTATCGCCACTTTGTCTTTATGCCAAATCACGATTGCCATGTCGCCATTCTACCGTCACTTTTATGCTTTGTCAAGGCAAGCTAAGTTATGTCAAGGCGGGCGCAAAATGTACATGAGCTTGAGCAAGGTAGTTGTAGGGTAGCTTGGTAAGCAATGACCAAACGATGCGAACATCGCCTGCGATGCTGCATCGCCCAGCGATGCGACATCGCGAGCGATGCGAGCGATGTTCGCATCGCTCAGCGAAGGAAGAATGACCGTCAGGTCATTCTTCCTTCTGCTCTTTTTTAAGATCTATATTTGTTATTCTGGATGTTCGCGCGGCGAACATCGATCCAGGTCATGGCATTCGCGCGGCGAACATCGGTTAGACAAGGTTAAATCTCAATTTGACAGCACTTAAATTTTGCCTTAACCTCACTAATCATACCAAACCCTGGTCATTTGCAGTATAATTTCCTCGTCTTGCAAGCGCTTGCAGGACGAGGAAATCATACTGCAAATCGGGCAAGTGTGGTATAGTGAGCTGCGATGGAAGAAGTGAAGTTAAAACTGCCCGCGTTGCACGCGACGCAGCGCGAAGTGTATGACGACGATGCTCGCTACAAGGTGCTGGCGTGCGGCAGGCGATGGGGCAAAGATACGCTGCTTGACCGTGTAATGCTGCTGGCTATGCTGCGCGGTCAAAACATCGCACTGCTGCTACCGCGCGACATTGACGCTGATAAGGTGCGTGAGCGACATCGCCAAATCCTTTACGATCTCGAAGCGACAAAGATAATCAAATGGCACAAGATGCCGCCGCGCGTTACATCTACTTTCAATGACGGAACCATTCGTTACTACACAGTCAAAAATCACGAATCAATACGTGGCTCATCGCTTGATTGGTTCATCTGCAATGAAGCTGGCGAAGTATCGCAAATGGTTGATTTAGGAAATGTATGGGAAAAGACGGTAAGGCCAGCGTTGCTTGACCGACGCGGACGCGCGTACTTCGCTGGAACACCCAAGGGCTTGACCACGTTCTACGTCATCTATCAGCGCGGCGTAGATGGTATCGAAGGTTGGCGCGCGTGGCGATATTCCACTTACGAGAACCCGTTTATCTCAAAGGATGAGATAGAACAAATGATCCAGCAGGAACGCATGTCTCAAAAGGCGGTCCAGCAAGAGATACACGCGATGTTTATCGAGACGGGCGGCTCAGTGTTCAGCAATTTAGAACAGGTGTGCATCTTGCAACCGCGCGAACCGCGCGAGATTCCTGCTCGTTCTGTCGTTGTCGGCATAGACGTGGGAGGCGGTGTGGATTACACAGCGATGAGCGTGATGAGCAGCGCCACAACGCCGACGGCAGAATATCACCTGTATCGTTGGCGCAGCGCAGCGGTCAAGAAAACGCTAGCTAGCATCGTGGAAATTATCAATCAGTGGCAACCGGCAGAAGTTGTGATTGAGACGAACGCAATCGGTGAGTATTACTACCAGGAGTTGCTTGTTCAACTGTCAGGCGTTCCTGTCACGCCGTTTTTGACCAACTCCGCGACCAAATCCGAGATCATCGCCACGCTTCGCTATGGTCTTGAGACAAAACGCCTTCTGTTGACTAACGATGAAACCGGCATGGCTGAGCTATCGTCATATGAGCAAAAGCGACGTGAATCAGGTCACGTCAGCTACGGTGCGCCAAAGAACCTTCATGATGACACTGTGATGGCGCGCGCGCTTGCGTATTACCGCGCAAGCGCTGGCGTGCTAGGCGCATCCTTGACGCGCGCTGCACCGATGTCGTTCGATGCGCCGCGTCAATCAAAAAATGTGTATCATCTTAACGACGCATTCGCCCTTGACACATTGCCGGAACGTGATAGAATGAACGCATGGACGAGATTACCAGAGTTAAGACGTTGAATGAAGCGTTTAATGCTGTCCAGCGACGTGTTCCTTTTTTGTATCAGCATTCTTCTTGGCATGCGCTCTATCAGCCTCTTGATTCACAGTATGCGCGACTTATTATCGCAAACTTGCACCGCTACCCTCAACCTAATGAATACGCAGACGCGATGTCGGAAATGGCCATATTTGCTTCACATGTGCAGCCCAAGCGTTTTGAGTACAACGGCTTGAAATGTCTGCAGTTTGACCTTAAGCGCGTAAAGTTGCAATAAAACTTTAGTTTCAATATATAGGAGCAGGAAGAAATGATCGAGAACGTGTTGATTGCTGGCTTGGCTACGGTTTATTTTTCTTTTGTTTTTACTGCGAAACGTGGCCCTTTTGATTTTTTTGTAAGAATCAGAGCGGCTGCGCGACGCATTCCAGTGCTCGGCTACCACTTATCTTGCCCAACTTGCTTGTCGTTGTCGTCGGGCGCACTGCTGTTTGCGCTGACTTTCACGCCTTTGGCGTTCCTGGTGCACATCCTGGCAGTGGCTGGCATCGTTCTAGCCCTGCACGGCATGGCCGGCTACTGGCATTCCAAAGACGATGATTAGCCTTCAACAGTTTAAGGCAAAAGCGTTTCAGCGCGTCGTAAAGAAGTTCAAACTGCGTTGCTATGCCTTTAGCTATCGTGATAGCCAGTGGTTGGTTGCGATTCGCGGCAACGTCGTTATTCTCTCTCCCGCGTTAATCTCCATTTCACCCGACATCAATGATATCAGACGGCTGGGCAATGAGAAGGACTATGAACTATTCCTAGCATTAACTGGTCTCGGCGTCAAACAATCATTGCGTTATCAGCTCGTAGCGACCGGCAACTTTATGACGCTATATCCCCGATACAACCACGCGATATTCGCGCGCAGCAACCAGCATGTGTATTCAACGCGCTGGCGTCGCATCGCTCTGGCGCACGCGCAGTATCTTTCCTGCCGCATCAGCCAGCCGCCGTGCATGCAGATTGCCGAGGACATTGAACGCGGCAAACTGATGATCGCGCTGAATTACGTGCGGCTAGGTTCGTTCTATATCTTCGTCAATGGCATACCAATTGATTACGCTTATCCTTTCCACGAACAATGCTCACCCCAAGTCTATGTCGGAGAGCGCAAGATGCTGATGAAAGATAACGTCGTGCCGTGGCTAGGACGCCTTGAGCGCACGCAACTGCTCCCTTTACCGACACCGCCACCTACGCTTGAGCAAGTGCTTGACAAAAGTGCTGGCTTCGATTACAATGATGACCATGAACAAGAAGCAGCTTATCCTGGAACAGATTGAGCGCTTGCTCGAACATCATCCGCACAACGAGCGCGACATCTTTTATCTCAGCTTTGATGGTATCGTTACGCTAAGCTTTAGCGTTGACGACAACGGCATCGTCACGCTTGAGCAAGCATCCGTTGATGGTCAATTCGCCATTGACTTAAATCGCATCTAGCTATGTTTCTTTGTTTCATTGATTTATTGCCAGCTAGCAAGGCGCAAAGTGAAATCGTTTTCTACGTTCGCACTGGACCATTTATCCTCCCTAAACTGCCTCTACGCATTTACCTTGGCTTTATCTCGGACAAATCGGGCCCCGCAGATGTTAAGAACATCAAAGATCTAATGCTTGCTAAAAAGGGAAGAATAATGAACGAAGAAGATCAAAAACTTCTTACAGACCCTATCCTCATCTACGACATATACGCCGTCAACACACTTGAAGGCGTTCAGCTAGATGGTTTCTTTGACCTATCCTTCAACGTTGGCAGATTGTCTGAATTGCAAGATTGTTTCAACAAAATCTCAAATGACTTGGAAATAATCAGACGTTCTTTGTCAAAATATGCACAGCCAAATCCAGATGCAATATCTATTGTTACGCCCATGCCGTCGCCGAATCAAATATACCAATCGCTAGAACAATCGCTTAAACCTGTGATTGATTCTGGCGCTTTCAAGCTTTCAGCGACTATAGCTGACTATATCTGTGATTTTGTCTTACATATGTTTCACAAAAATATTACAGCAATTGTCTACGAAATATGGGACGTTAACAAGTTGGTGGTTAGAAGTTGCGACAATCGATACTTTGACGTGTACAACACCTGGGACGACATAGGCGAAGAAGAAGGATGGGAGTTCCCAGCATTTGACGATGAACATTGAACATCTTCTGTGCTGATTAAAAGCACAATGTCGCTGAAAACCTTTAAATGGCCTGGCAGCAAACAACCCCATCTTTCAAAATTGCTTCCCCTTATCCCACAAGGTGGCCAACCCTATTGTGAACCATACGCTGGTAGTCTCGCGGTTCTTCTAGCGCGTGAACCAGCACTATCTGAAATTGTCAACGACGCCGATCACACTCTCGTCAATTTCTATAAAGTCATTCAGGACCAGCAAACTTTCAAACAGCTTTACCGCTTGCTCGCCCAAACACCTTACTCTCGCGCTGAGTTCGTGCGCGCTATGCAAATCTTAAAGCAACACGTTTCAACTCATTCGCCCAATCAATTACACACTCCATCAGTTGAATTAGCTTGGGCGTTCTTCGTTTTTTACAACCAGCGCATGCCAGGCAGATTACACTTTGCACCTACTAATTGGGCAGTAAGTAAGATAAACGTTTCAACCAATTCTTTTCAACTTTTTATAAAACGTCTTCCCGAATTGCGTAAAAGATTAAAACTAGTTCACTTTGATTGCATGGATGCTTTGCCATTTATAAAACGGTGGGACTCTCCAAGTACCGTGATGTATATAGACCCACCTTATGCCGGTTTGAGTCGTTATTATTTTCCTTTAACAAATATTGAACATCATCAGCAACTAATTGATACAGTTTTGTCCTGCAAAAGTGCTATTGTAATTAGTGGTTATGACCATCCTGTTTATGAAAAATTACTAGAGCATGGATGGCAAAAAATACAGTTCCAAACTATTACACAAATGAGCAACACCAAAGGCGAAGGACAAAGAAAATTAAAGCTTCAACGTGTAGAGTGTGTGTGGCGTAATCCGCAAGCTGTCTCCGCCACATCGCATAATCCGTCTTTGTTCGATTAGCGACACATCGTCGTACGACAATGTAGCAGTTGTGCACGATGGCATGAGGACTAACCCCAGTCCTACAATGAATGCAACGGTGGCGCTGACTTTTGACGGGGGGGTGATGATTGTTGATGATTGCAAGATAACGCATTGCATTGCTGGTCAAGAAGGGTAATGGGCCGGCATTGCTGGTCAAGAAGGGTAATAGGCCGGCATTGCTGGTCAAGAAGGGTAATAGGCCGGCATTGCTGGTCAAGAAGGGTAATAGGCCGGCATTGCTGGTCAAGAAGGGTAATAGGCCGGCATTGCTGGTCAAGAAGGGTAATAGGCCGGCACTGCTGGTCAAGAAGGGTAATAGGTTGGCATTGCTGGTCAAGAAGGGTAATAGGCCGGCATTGCTGGTCAAGAAAGGCGATGGGCCCACAAAAGCTTAGAGTTTGATAAGAGTTTTTGCTGGCTCTTGACAAGCTACCCTGGGCTGGTATAATGATAG